>Ga0228672_1000129_pt1 | contig 51521 bp, 39 predicted proteins | sample 90DmetaG_FD_182788 | JGI IMG/M metagenome (GOLD analysis project Ga0228672, IMG submission 182788) | Seawater microbial communities from Monterey Bay, California, United States - 90D | ecosystem: Environmental > Aquatic > Marine > Coastal | place: USA: California | collected 2016-11-08 | reverse complement strand
AAAACAATGGTAGATTTAGAGTTTAAAATTACTTGAGAATCATCAAGAAGAGTAATAGTTTTTATTTCGCCAAAATTAGTTTCATAAATAATATCATTGTTCCCTAAAACTGAAAACAACCCAAACATAAAAACAATCGAAGCTGCAATACCAATTGACCAACGTACAGGATATAACTTAAAAATTGGAGTCTTTTTGTATGCAATCTTTTGTTGAATCTTATTAAACGAATGTTGAGTTGATGCATTTAACTTATCCGAAGTATGTAGACCTTTTCGCAACTTTAGATAAACATTGTAATCAGCCTCACTAATACGGTTTTTTAATTCTGTATCTGAGAGGTTTCCCTCTAGCCACTGGGCTAAAAACGTTTCTTCATTTATATGTGAATTCTGGTTTTTCATTTTATTTCTATATTTATGACAACTAACTAGATATATACCCTACTTAACAATTTTAGTTAAACATCACCAATTTCTTTTCTCATGACAACCAAGGCTTGATGCATACGTTTTTCTACAGCTTTTACGCTAATATCTAAAAGTAGAGCAATCTCTTTGTATTTCTTTTTTTCAATTCTATTCATCAGAAATACTTCGCGCTGTTTTTCTGGTAAGTTGTCAATTGTAGATTCTAACTTTTCCATGAACTCCATTTCAAGCATAATAAATTCAGGGGACTCATTAGTACTATCATTCCCATTATGTTTCCGATAATTTTGTACTACTTTTTGATGCTTTATATCATTTAGAAACATATTATTAGCAATACTATAAATATAACTCTTCACTTTGTTAGGGTCTACTTTGTTACAATTCTCCCAAAGTTTTATAAACACCTCCTGCAAAATATCTTCAGATTTATCTATATCTTGAGTTTTATAAAAAAGAAACCGTCTAATTTCTTTAGCATAGGTATTATATATGGCCTCAAAAAATTTTGCCTCGCATATATTACTTTTATCTTTAGACATTAAACTAACTATTATTTGACGTCAAAACTATGAAAAAAATAATTTAAGAAAAAAGTAGGGTTTATAATTTTTAAATTGTCTTATTATCAATTAACCTCAATAACTTTTAAAAATGAAAAATGAAAAAAATGAAAAAATTTAAACTTTTAACTTTTACTGTTTTAATGGCACTTACAGTTCTGACGTCTTGTACTAACGAAGAAGCAATTATCGATCCTCAACAAAACATAGAGGAAAGTGAATCTATTGTAACAACCTTAAATAGACTTAACGATCAATTTGATGAAAACGGAAATGTTGACGAAGCAGAAAACCCAACTGGTAATGTTGTTTTTGATTTTTGTTTCGATTTTGTATACCCAATTGATCTTTCATTTAACACGGGTACTACAGTCTCAGTAAATAATTTAGATGAACTCATAGATATTTATTCTGCTTCAACAGAAAATTTATTTATAAATGGGATTGCGTTTCCTTTTCAGGTTGAAACCTACAATGAAAATAGTAATGCTCTAGAAATAGAAACCATAAATAGCGAAGATGAATTTTTAAGTTTATTAGATGACTGTGGTTTTGAAGACGTGGTAGAGGATTGTATTTGTACTGAAGAATATGACCCTGTCTGTGTTAATGTTACAGATCTTAATGGTGAAATATATACAATTTCATATCCTAATGCCTGCTATGCTGCATGCGATGGTTTTACTGAGAACGATTTTAGTGAAGAATGCGAACAAGATTATGAATCTGGTGCCGGAGAATGTTTTGAGTTTATATATCCAATTTCAATAACATTAGACGAAGGAGACCCTGTAACTGTAAACTCACGCGAAGAATTATTTAACGCTATTTATGGCGCATACCATATTGGTTTAGTTTTCCCATTGGATATTATCGCTGGGGATGAGAATACAGTAGTTACAATTAATGGTTATGAGGAGTTAGAAGATGTAATAGAAGTTTGCTCTGAAGATGATTATGTTGTTGTCGATTGCTCCATTGGAGATATCACAAATACTTTAGCCGATTATTGTTGGTCAATTGACTTTACAGACTCTAATGAATTTATCTACAACTTAAACAGTGATGGTACATTTCAATTGCAAAATATTAGTGGCAATTCAGGTGGTAGTGTTCTTACATCTGGGGCATGGAGTATAGTCGCTGGAAATAATACTTATTATATTACTCTAAGCGCAGAATTAGCAGAATATAATGATGAATGGGTGGTTACTGATTGTAATACGGACCTAGGTTATGCTTACCTAGAAATGCAAAGCATTATATATCCCCAAGCTTACATTTATTATATTGATTGCAATGACGACGGAAATGACGATAATAATTATGATTGTTCAACTGAACAGGGTGCATCAAATATTTTGACAGAATGTCCATGGATATTTGATTACAATGACTCAACATATTCTTATTCATTCTATAGTGATGGTACATTCCAAGTGTTTTCTGAAAACAACACTGTTACCAATGGTGTATGGGTGTTTGACATGACGAACAACGCATATGTAATCGAACTAGATGCAGAATCCCCAAATTTTGATGATACATGGGCGATTTATGATTGTGATGAGGAAATGGGTCTAACAATTGGCAGCACAGATTACCCCCAAGCTGAAATTTATTCTATTTGTAACTAAAAAATAATTTAAAAATTAGATATTCAAAAGCCTTCAGTAATTATATTGAAGGCTTTTTTCTTGTTACTATCAAACAGTCGATGTTATTGGCTTAATTAAGAGTAGAAAGTCAATGAATAAAAAAAAGAGAACCAATTCCAATTAATCAATTCTCCGATTTAGTGACCCAAACTTACGAATGTTCGAACTTTTTGAGTGGAATTAGTGATATGTACTCAAAAAAATATTCCCAGAAATAAAAAATTATTCTTGGGAATAAAAAGTGACTCAAACATTCGATAGTTCGAACTTTTTATATGGATTGAATGATTTATCCCAATTTAGTTTGTTTGCAACCAACAATAATAATGATGACTAAACTAAAAAAACTCTTCTCAAACATAGAGTTATTTAGACGTATTATGTTTTCTGTATTTTTGTTCCCAGCACCAGGCTGAGTCAATCATTTCATCGAGTCCAAGCTCGGCTTTCCAACCCATTTTTTGATAAGCTAAATCTGTCGCAGCAAATAATTGAGGTACGTCACCTTCGCGGCGACCAACAATTTCATAGTTTAGTTTCAGGCCTGATACCCTTTCAAAAGATTCTATTACCTCCATGACAGAAAAGCCATTCCCAGTACCTAAATTATACGTTTCTAAGGGCTGTTCCTGTTTATGGTCAATAAGTCTATTTATTGCTTTAACATGCGCTTTGGCTAAATCCACAACATGAATATAATCTCTTATAGGAGTACCATCTTTAGTCAGATAATCATTACCGTAAACCATTAGCTTATCTCTTAGACCTACTGCTGTTTGTGTAATATATGGCATCAAGTTATTTGGAATACCATTTGGTAATTCGCCTATTTCGCCAGATGGGTGTGCTCCTATCGGATTAAAATATCTAAGTGATATCGCTGAGAATGCATCATTAGACTTCGTAAAATCAGTTAGAATTTCTTCAGCTATCTTTTTTGTGTTTCCATAAGGCGAAAATGGACGTTGCGTTTCGTTGTCTTCAGTAATTGGTAATGTATTTGGTGTACCATAAACAGTTGCTGACGAAGAAAAAATGAAATTATTAATTCCATGTTCGCTTTGCGATTCTAAAGTATTTAATAAAGAATAAAAATTATTCTTGTAATACATTAAAGGCTTCTGTACAGATTCGCCAACAGCTTTATGAGCGGCAAAATGTATAACTCCGGCTGCATCGTTGTGCATTTCAAAAACTGTAGATGTTGCTAGAGGATCCTTCAAATCTATTTTTACAAATGTTGGAGTTACACCAGTAATTTTATGTATTCGAGAAATGGTTTTTTCAGTTGAATTTGATAAGTCATCCAATATGATCACATCGAAATCATTTTTTATTAATTCTATTGCAGTGTGAGACCCAATATATCCACATCCACCTGTTACTATAATTTTAGTTTTCATTTTAAATAATTATTCAGCCTATTTATTAAAAAACCAAATATATAATTTTAAAATCAAATAACCTACTAGTACCTACTAGTTTAATTATTTAAAATTTTATCCTATATTTGTAGCATGGGAATTGTAACTATTAAAGAGAAATCTGGCACACCTAAGTACAAACAAATTGTCGCTTCTATTGAAGATGCTATAGTAAATGGCTCACTAAAAAAAGGAGATAAACTACCTTCCTTGAATAGCATTAAAAACCAATATTCCCTTTCTAGAGATACTGTACTTACTGCATTCAACGAATTAAAGACTCGAGGTATTATTCAATCTGTTGTTGGTAAAGGTTATTATGTATTAAGCGAAGATATTTATGTTAATCAAAAAATATTTTTACTTTTTGATGAGTTCAACTCTTTTAAAGAAGATTTATACAATTCCTTTACAGCATGTTTGGGAGAGAATGTTCAAGTGAATATATTTTTCCATCATTTTAACCTAGATGTTTTTAACAAACTTATAAATGATAATGCTGGTGATTACAGCTATTACGTTATAATGCCTGCCAATTTAAAGGGAACAGAGAATGTAATTAATAGACTCCCATATGGTAAAGTCTATATATTAGACCAAACCCATTCAGAATTAATAGATTATCCATCTATCTATCAAAATTTTAAGAAAGACATATATGAAGGTTTACAAGACGGGTTGAAGCAAATAAAGAAATATCAAAAAATCATTTTATTGTATAACGAAGATCGTCAACCTGAGGGGATTTTGGAAGGCTTCAATTTGTTTTGCGCTCAATATGGTATTCAAAATAAAATTATTAATACTTTAACTGACAGAGAATTATTCAAAGGAGAATTATACATCATTTTAGATGATAAAAATTTAATCCGAATCATAAAGAGAATTAAGGATGAGTATTTAACTCTTGCAAAAGATATTGGCATTATTTCGTACAACGATACACTTTTAAAGGAAATTGTAGAAGGCGGAATTACAACCATATCAACCAATTTTAACTTAATGGGAGAACGCTTAGCCGAAATGATTTTAAATAATGAATTCGCTCAAGTTGAAAACCCTAACAGTTTAATACTTAGAAAATCACTATGAGAATTTGTACACACTAAAAGAAATAGAAACTGAAGGATTATACTACTTAGAACTGGCAAGTTCTAATAGAGAATCAAAAGCACAAATTTGCCTTAACCAAGGCGGTCGATTAAGTAATCTGATGTTTGACAATACAAAAATTCTTGCAGACTTTGATGCCTCAACTTATAAAGACAATTACGCATCTGCTATTCTTTTTCCTTTTGCTAACAGAATCAGAGATGGCGAATACACTTTTAAGGACTCAAAACACAAATTAGACTGCAATGAAACGGATAAAAACAATGCCTTACACGGTTTAGTTTATAACAAGACATTTGTTCTTATTAATAAAGAGTTAACATCAGATTTCGCTTCTGTAACCTTGCAATATAAAAATTATGGTAAGGTTACTGGCTTTCCATTTAAGTTCCATATAGAATTGACTTACACACTTAGTAAACACGGAATAACTTTAGCTATCAAAGTTAAAAATAAAGGCAAAAAGACCTTCCCTTTTACTCTCGGATGGCATCCTTATTTTTATAGTACTGATTTAGATAATAGCGCAATAAACTTTAAGAGCGACAAAAAATACACGTTTGATAATCAGCAAATTATTTCAGGTACAACTGATTTAAATGTTGACATGCCATTTAAACTAAAAGATGTGAAATTAGATGACGGCTACCCACTTGAAACCAACGAAATTGATTTTTCAACACCAGAATATGATTTTAATATAAGATCTACATCAAAAGAAAACTTTCTGCAACTCTACACTCCAGATCAGCGCAATACTATTGCTATTGAACCAATGACCGGTGCTGCGGATAATTTTAATAATAAAACAGGGTTACAAACGCTGCAACCAAATGACACCTACCTTGTGAAATGGAATATGGCAATTGAAACTCTTAATACTAAACTAAATACTAACCAACTAATTCATAAACTATGCAATTCTTAACATTTATTGGATTTACAGCTTTAGTAGCTATAATATCCTATTACAAAACAAGAAATACTGAAGAATCGTCTTCAGATGGTTACTTCCTTGGTGGTCGTAGCCTTACCGCTGGTGTAATTGCTGGATCACTATTATTAACTAACTTATCTACCGAGCAAATTGTTGGATTAAATGGGGCTTCTTACGCAAGTGGTTTATCTGTTATGGTATGGGAAACTTTAGCCGCAATAGCAATGGTAGTCACTGCTATGTTTTTACTACCTAGGTATTTAAAAGGTGGATTAACGACAGTACCTGGGTTTTTAGCAAAACGTTTTGATGTTACAACAAAAACATTAACCTCTGTTTTATTTCTAACCGGTTATGTGGTGGTTTTACTTCCTGTAATTTTATATTCAGGATCTTTAGCTATAAGCGGTATGTTTGATATTCCAGAATTACTTGGTGTTACACATACACAATCCATCTGGATATGCGTTTGGGGAATTGGAATCATTGGTTCTATTTATGCTGTTTTTGGTGGATTAAAAGCCGTTGCGGTTTCCGATTCTATTAACGCAGTTGGTTTGTTAATTGGTGGAATTTTAATTCCAATATTTGGATTAATGATGATTGGTGATGGAAGTGTTTTAGAGGGACTTTCTACGCTAACAACTGAAAATCCTGATAAATTTAAATCCATGGGAGGACCAACAGATCCAGTACCATTTTATACCATCTTTACTGGAATGATGTTAGTACAATTATTTTATTGGGGAACAAACCAACAAATTATTCAAAGAGCACTTGGAGCTAAGGATTTAAAAGAAGGACAAAAAGGTTTGTTATTGGCATCGTTTATAAAAATATTAGGACCATTAATTGTGGTATTACCAGGTATTATTGCATATCACTTATTTCAAGGGAATTTAGAAAGTGCAGATAGTGCTTACCCAATGTTAGTCAAAAAAGTATTGCCTGGTGCTTGGGTTGGTTTCTTTGCGGCTGTATTGTTTGGAGCTATTTTAAGTTCGTTTAATAGTGTTTTAAATAGTTCTGTAACCTTATTTGGGATTGACGTTTACAAGGAACATATTAATAAAAATGCCGATGAAAAAATGATTGTAAAATATGGCAAAACCTTTGGTCTTATTTTAGCAACAGCTTCTATGTTTATTGCACCACTTATTGCAAAGGCAGGAAGTCTGTTTGACTATCTACAAGAAATAAATGGAATCTATAGTATTCCTATTTTAACAATAATAGTTGTAGGTTATTTAACAAAACATGTTCCTGCTATTGCAGCAAAAATCGGCTTAGTTTCTGGATGCTTACTGTACATCATTAGTCAATTCTTTATGAAAGACTATTTTATAAATAAAGCGTTAGAGACAGCAAAAGCAACAGGAGTGACTGATGAAGCAGCTTTAACCCTAGTAGAAGTGCAAGCTTATCCACACTTCTTAGACGTTATGGCGATTCTATTCATCCTCAACGTAGTGATTATGCTCATAATCGGAAAAATAAAACCAAGAGAGGAGCCTTTTGTACAACAATACACAAAACAGGTAGATATTACTCCTTGGAAATATATAAATCATGCTAGTATAATAATCTGCATTATTGTAATAGGTGTCTATGTTTATTTTGCATAATAATTATGAACAAAAAATTAGTTAAAAAAGTAAAGCGTAGTTTTAAAGAACAATTTATAACAAAACCTCTTGTTGTGTTTTCACCGGGAAGAATTAACCTTATTGGTGAGCATACTGATTATAATGATGGTTTTGCTTTTCCTGCAGCAATAAATAAAGGGATTGCACTTACGATAAGCAAAAGTTACACTAAAATTAGTAACGTTTATGCTTTAAATAAGAATGAGACTTACAAATTTAATACAGAAAACATAAAACCTTTAAAAGATGGAGGTTGGAGAAATTATATGCTTGGAGTTGTAGCGCAATTACAACTGTTAGGAAAACAAGTTGGAAACTTTAATGCTGTTTTCGCTGGTAATATTCCTGAAGGCGCAGGCATGTCATCTTCAGCAGCTTTAGAGAACAGTTTTGTTTATGGTTTAAATGAATTATTTAATTTAGGTTTAACTAAACACGAAATGATTTTAGTCTCACAAAAAGCCGAACATAATTTTGCTGGTGTAAAATGTGGTATTATGGATCAATACGCAAGTATGTTTGGTTTAAAAAAGAGTGCGCTTCTATTAGATTGCAGAACTATAGTATCTCAACCTTATAAGATAGATTTTAAGGATTATAAATGGATGCTTATTAATACCAATGTAAAGCACGAGTTATCTGAAAGTGAATATAATGACAGACGTGAAGTATGCGAAAGAATATCTGGTCTATTGCATCTTAATGCCTTGAGAGATGCTTCTAAAAAAGATATAGATCGCATAAAAAGTGATATTTCAGAAGAAGATTATCTAAAAGCGCTTTACGTAATTAATGAAAATAATCGTGTAAAACAGTTTTCTGAAGCTATAAAAAATGGAGATTTAATAGCTTTAGGTAATTTGTTATACCAATCTCATGAAGGTTTAAGCACCAAATATAAAGTTAGTTGTAAAGAATTGGATTTTCTTGTGGATAGAGCAAAAGAAAATCCAAATATTTTAGGTTCTCGTATGATGGGAGGAGGCTTTGGTGGCTGTACTATTAATCTTGTTAAAAAAGACGAGTTTAAAACCCTTGAAAAAGAGATTTCTAAAAAATTTAAAGTAGCATTTGAATATGATTGTTCTGTATATAGTGTAAAATTATCTAAAGGAACACAAATCGTTAAAAAATAAGATAATCTGAGATGAATACAAATTTACAAGACTATTCGCATAAGCGATTTAATATACTTACAGGAGAATGGGTTTTAGTTTCTCCTCACAGAGCAAAGCGACCATGGCAAGGGCAGAATGAAGAAATTTTTAATAAAAAAAAACCTATACACGACTCTAATTGTTATTTATGTGCTGGGAATACTAGGGTTAATGGTGAAAAAAACCCTAAGTATAATGACGTCTTTGTATTTAATAACGATTTTGCAGCCTTTCAAACCAAATCACCAAAGTTTGCTATAAACGAAGGTTTATTTAAAGCTAAAAGTGAACAGGGCATTTGTAAAGTAATATGCTTTAGTCCAGACCACTCAAAAAGTTTAGCCGATATGTCTGTTGAAAATATCCATAAAGTAGTTAAGACTTGGCAAAAAGAATATACTGAGTTAGGTTCTAACAACATGATTAACTACGTTCAGATTTTTGAAAATAAAGGTACTGTAATGGGGTGTAGTAATCCGCATCCACACGGGCAAATATGGAGTCAATCTACATTACCGAATGAAGTAGATAAAAAAGATCAACAACAAAGGACATATTTCAGTAAGAACAATAGTAGTTTATTAGGTGATTACTTAAAGCAAGAACTAAAAGCAAATGAGCGCATCATTTATCAGAATGATGATTTTGTAGTACTCACCCCTTTTTGGGCAGTTTGGCCTTTTGAAACTATGATAGTTCCTAAAAAACAATTTGCAAACATCACAAAAATTTCTGAACAAGAAAGTTTAAACTTTGCTGACGCGATTTCTAAAATAACTAAAGCTTACGACAAATTATTTGATTGTTCGTTTCCTTATTCAAGTGGAATTCATCAGTCTCCTACAAATGGAGAAATTAATAATCATTGGCATTGGCACATGAGTTTTTATCCACCATTATTAAGAAGTGCATCGGTTAAAAAATTTATGGTTGGATATGAAATGTTTGGTTCGCCTCAACGAGATATTACAGCAGAACAAGCAGCCAAAAGACTACGGGACTTAATTTGATTCTAATATTTCTAGCTCCACCAGATCCAGGTGGATTTGGAGATTAATTGGATAATGGGGGTTATTCATTTGACATTTTTTGTATGAATCTGAACATATCAACAAAAAAATTAAAAAGAATTCAACTTATTTTGAGTCTCAATTTAAATTATGAAAAAATTAGTTTGTTTATCTCTTTTCTGCTCGTTGACATTAAATATGTTTGCCCAAATACACACTGAAACAAAAACTGAAAAAATAGAGCGCATGCAATGGTGGACAGAAGCACGCTTTGGAATGTTTATTCATTGGGGTCTGTACGCTTTACCAGCTCGACATGAGTGGGTAATGAGTAACGAAAAAATATCAAAAAAAACATATGAAAAATACGCTAATTATTTTGACCCAGATTTATACAACCCAACAGAATGGGCCAAATTAGCCAAAAAAGCAGGGATGAAATATGTAGTTTTTACTGCAAAACATCATGACGGTTTTTGTTTATATGACTCAAAGTATACCGATTATAAAGTGACCAATACACCCTACGGAAAAGATGTCATGAGAGAACTGGTTGATGCTTTTAGAGCAGAAGGAATTCGCATTGGATTATACTATTCACTTATTGACTGGCACCATCCTGACTTTGTGGTTAAAGATCCTATTCATCCAGAAAAAAACAATAAAAAAGAACTAGCAAAAGACTCAAGTCGAGACCTCAAAAAATTTCAAAAGTATTTAAAAAATCAGTTAACAGAAATCCTAACCAATTATGGGCAAATTGATATTTTATTTACCGATTTTTCTTATCCACAGAAAGAAAACGGGAAAGGTAAGGCCTATTGGAATTCAGAAGATTTGTACAAACAAATTAGAACGCTCCAACCGCAAATTATAATAAATGACAGACTCGATTTAAGAGAAGAAGGTGGTTGGGATTTTATGACACCCGAACAATTTATGCCAAAAGAATGGGTAACGTTTAAAGGAGAAAAAGTCCCATGGGAAACATGTCAAACTTTTTCTGGATACTCTTGGGGATATCACAGAGACGACCGCTCATGGAAAAGCACAGAACAAACTATTGTTATGCTGATTGAAACAGTTAGTAAAGGGGGTAATTTATTACTCAATGTGGGGCCAACCGCCAGGGGTATAATACAGTCTGAAGCTGTCGATAGGCTTGAAGCTACGCACCAGTGGATGAAATATCACAATCGTTCTATTTATGGTTGCACAGCGGCCCCTGAGCAGTTCAAAAAACCAGATAATTGTTTATTAACATATAATCCTGAAACAAAAAGGCTTTATGTACATGTTCTAGAATGGCCGTTTAAAACAATTTATCTTCCTGGCTTAGCCGATAAAGTTGCATACGCACAAATATTAAATGATGGTTCAGAACTAAAACTGAAGACAAAAAAAGGGGCTTGGCTTGACGATGTGAAAAGTGATGATAATGGCCTAACAATTACAATCCCTGTTACAAAACCAGATGTAGAGATACCTGTTATTGAACTTTTCTTGAAGTAATTTTTATTTCTTATTTCATGAAAAATAGAATTGAAATTATAGTGTTTATTGGTTTGTTGACCTTCTTGGCATGCAAGGATAAAACTTCAAAAAACAGTGATTTCAAAAGCGGCAATGATAAGCCAAATATCATACTTATTTTAACAGACGATCAAGGCTATGGTGATGTAGGCTTTAATGGCTCAAAAGATATTCTTACACCTCACATTGATAACATTGCAAAAAAGGGTGTTGTATTTTCTGATGGTTATGTGTCCCATCCTTATTGTAGTCCTTCTAGGGCTGGATTAATGACTGGGCGGTATCAACAACGCTTTGGGCATGAACATAATGTTCCTTTTTTTCCTCAAGATTCAACTATGGGTACACCAAAAAACGAAGTATTTCTTTCTAAAAAATTGAAAGAAGTAGGCTACAGCACATGTGCTATTGGCAAATGGCATTTGGGAGATCATCCCAATTTTTTACCGCCCAAAAGAGGTTTTGATCATTGGTTCGGTTTTTCTGGAGGACATATGAACTATTGGGGATACCCGTACAGTAAAAATAAAACCATGCATGTTCAACGCAATGGTAAAAATGTAGATCCTAAAAAGCTAACATACCTAACGGATGACTTCACTAATGAAGCTTTGTCTTTTATTAAACAACAAAAAGACACTCCATTTTTTATGTATTTAGCTTACAATGCTCCCCATAGTCCAGACCATGCCACAAAACAATATTTGGAAAAAGCAGATCACATAGAGAATGGAATTAGAAGTGTGTATGCAGCAATGATTGCTGGCGTAGATGAAGGAGTTGGCAAAATTGACTCCCTCCTCACAAGACTAGGGATTCGTGAAAATACACTAATCATTTTTTTGAGTGATAATGGTGGACGCTTGGATGCGGCCAACAATGGTCAATTTAGAGGTCATAAAGGAATGTTATTTGAAGGAGGGATTCGAGTTCCCTTTACTATGTCTTGGCCGGCTAAATTACCACAAAATACAACTTACAATCAACCTGTAATATCACTTGATATTTTCAGAACTTGCTTGGCTGCAGCAAATGTAAAACTCAATGACAGTCTTCGTTTAGATGGAAAAAATCTTTTACCATTCCTAAAAAACAATCTAACAGAGACTCCTCACAAAGCACTGTTTTGGAGAGTTGCTAATGGTGAAGAATATGCGATTCGAAAAGGAAATTACAAGCTAATAAAAAGCGCCTACAAAAACAAAACGATGCTTTTTGATTTAAGTAAAGACGAAATGGAGACCCACGATATTTCTTCGTTAAAACCAGAAATATTTAATGAATTACAGACGCTATACACAAATTGGAATGGAAACCTATCTGAGCCACGTTGGAGTGATCCTCATATACAAAATGTAAAAAAGGAAGAACAAGATGTACAAAACATACGATTTAAAAGTCTATCTAAAAAAGAAAAAGGAAATTATGAATTTAACCACTAGAAAAAAAAGAGTATCTGTTTTATTTTCAAATTTATTTTTGGTGATTATTATACAACTAATTTCTCTACCTCATAGTTTTGCTCAAACAGATACAAAAGAAAAGCCTAATTTTATTTTCATTTTAACAGATGATCATCGGTATGATTTATTAGGATCATCAGGAAATGAGCTTGTTAAAACCCCTCATTTAGACCAACTTGCACAAGAAGGTATATTGTTTGAAAATGCACATGTTACAAGTGCTATCTGTACTCCAAGCAGAATTTCTATTCTTCTAAGCCAATTTGAGAGAAAACATTCAGTGAATTTTAACTCTGGAACGAGTGTATCAGAAGAAGCTTGGAATGAATCATATCCTGTAGTTATGAAAAACAATGGTTACTACACGGGTTATATAGGTAAAAATCATGCTCCAATTGGGGATGGAGGTTATCAATCCGGACTTATGGATACATCTTTTGATTATTGGTACGCTGGTCATGGACATCTTTCTTTTTACCCAAAAGATCGACATGAAATATTTGCAGCAGCACAACAAAATACTCAGATAGAAGTCATGGGTGAAGGAGTCTCTGATTTTTTTAGTAATGAGTATAAACTAGAGGGGGCAAAACACTTTTTAAATCAACGTCCTGAAGATCAACCATTTTGCCTTAGTATTGCTTTCAATTTACCACACGGTGCGAGTACAACTACGATGAAAATGTTAAAATCAGACTCTGAAACATACAAATCTCTTTACAGAGATAAAGAAATTCCACTTCCTGAGGACTATATTGCAAAAGAGGACATAAAAACCCCCAAATTACCACCAGAAATACTACATGTTGGTGACAGACAAGACATCTATGATTTTGTAGACAACGAAACAGACTTAAAGGAACGAATGATTCGTAATATGCAAGCTGTCACAGGAATTGATATGCTAGTTGGCAATTTACGTGCTACTTTAAAACAACTTGACTTGGATGAGAATACCATTCTTATTTTTACCTCTGATCATGGAATATTTTGGGGAGAGGATGGATTGGGAGGCAAAGCCTTGTGTTATGAAATTTGCACTAAGGTACCCATGATCATTCACAACCCTATGAGTCCAGATAAGGCCAAAGGCATTGTTAATAATGAATTGGTTCAAACCATTGACATTGCACCAACAATGCTTCAATATGCAGGGATTAATATTCCAAATTCATATCAAGGGAAGCCGTTAAATAATATGATAGAAGGTAATAATGAGCCTATTAGAGATTATTTATTTACAGAAAATTTGTGGTCCACACACTTTGGCAACCCCCGTTGCGAATCTGTTCAGAATAAACAATGGAAATACATTCGTTATTACAAAAATGAAAACATTTCTTCTAAAGATGTTATTGCAATTGCGAAAGATCATAATATTAATCTTACTAAATTATTATATGGCAATCACGATCCTCAAATAGCCGTTTATCAAACTTATATTGAGTCTTCTGTAAATGGAGAGCCTCCTGTTTATGAGGAATTATACCACTTAAAAAGAGATCCAAAAGAAAAAAACAATCTGATAAATAACCCTGATTACAGTAGAAAATTAAAAGATATGAGGATGGCTTGGAGAAAAAAAATAAATTATGCACGTGGAGAGGGTAAAGCAAAAATTTTGAGATACACGTTCGATAGTAAAGCAGAACAAGGAAATATTACGATGCCTAAGTAATGATGTTTTAGATTAAAATAGCTATCTCCAATCAAAGAATATAAATATTAGTAAAAATGAAAAAAAATTACATTAAGTTTCTCTGGCTAATTTGCCTATTTATGGCTTCTTGTCAAACGGTCATAGAAAATACAGAGCCTGTTAGTTTTAATGAAGGCTGGAAATTTTACAAGGGTGAAGCTAGTAATGCCCAAAACTTGAATTTTGATGATTCTAATTGGCGGGATCAAAATTTACCACACGACTGGGCCATCGAAGGTCCATTTGATATACAATACAATGCTCGATGCGGAGGATTACCATTTCATGGTGAGGGATGGTATCGAAAATCTTTTGATATCTCAAAAAAAGCAAAAGGCAAACACGTAACCGTTCATTTTGACGGTGCTATGTACAATGCCAAAATATGGCTAAATGGAGTTTTAATTGGTCATCGACCAAATGGTTATATAGGGTTTTCGGTAGACTTGAGTGAATACTTAAATTACGGGGGAGAAAATCTCATCGCAGTTCAATTAACTCCAGAAGATTTATCTTCCAGGTGGTACCCTGGTGCAGGTATCTATCGCAATACATGGTTAGAAATAAATAATCCTGTTCATGTTGCTAAATGGGGGACATTCATTACAAGCCCTACAATTACAGATGAATTAGCCAATATTAATATTCAAACTGAAATTGAAAATACCACATCAACAAATAAAACTATTACGATTCAGACCCAAATTTTTTCTAAAGAAAACCAACAGTTGAGTTCTGTTTCTGAAACTATTTCTGTGAACAAAAATGAAATATCTATTATTAACCAAAGTAGCGAAATAGTAAACCCAAAATTATGGGGTTTGCAATCGCCCTACCTCTACAGAGCTGAGACTAAATTATTTGAAAAAGGTAATTTGATTGACACTTACAATACCTCATTTGGTGTTCGTACAATCAATTATGGAAGTGAATTTGGATTTAAATTGAATGGGGAATCTACTCGATTTCAAGGAGTGTGTCTCCATCATGATTTAGGGCCTTTGGGGACTGCTGTAAATAGAAGAGCAACCGAGCGTCAACTAGAAATTATGCAAGATATGGGTGTTAATGCCATTCGCACCAGTCATAATCCTCCATCACCAGAACAAGTGAGACTTTGCGATGAAATGGGGTTGATGATTCAAATAGAAGCATTTGATATGTGGGAAAAACCAAAGGTAGAAAATGGATACAGCAAATTTTTTAATGAGTGGCACGAACAAGATTTGAGAGATATGATTCGTGCTTTTAGAAACAGTCCTTCTGTTGTCATGTGGAGCATCGGCAATGAAATTTTAGAACAAAGTGATAAAATTAATGGAGAACGTATAGCAAATGAACTAGCAATGATTTGCAAACAGGAAGACCCAACACGACCTACCACCGCGGGTTTTAATTATTATCCAGCCCCCATAAAGAATGGTTTAGCAAGTGCAATAGATCTTGTTGGGTGGAATTACAAGCCAAGAAAATACGCAGAAATTACAGAGCGACATCCAAACTGGGTCATTTATGGCTCTGAAACTTCAAGCACTGTAAGCAGTCGTGGGGTCTATCATTTACCTATAGAAAAATATGAGCTTCATAAATCATTACAAATTACAAGTTATGACATAATTGGTCCGCCTTGGGCTTATCCACCAGATATTGAGTTTGAATCGTTGGAAAATAATCCAAATAATTTAGGCGAATTTATTTGGACTGGATTTGATTACTTAGGCGAACCAACTCCCTTTGGAGGAAAAGACAACTCAACAAACGGTTACTGGAATGGAAATTGGCCAGCAAGAAGCTCCTACTTTGGAGCGGTAGATTTGTGTGGTTTACCAAAAGACCGGTTTTATCTTTACCAAAGTCAATGGACCAAAGACCCTATGGTTCATGTGCTTCCACATTGGAATTGGGAGGGAATGGAAGGAAAAGAAATTCCTGTATTTTCATATACAAATTGTGACGAAGTGGAGTTATTAGTAAATGGCAAATCCCATGGAAAAAAAATAAAGGGTATTGATAAAACGCCTATCCCAATTGACTTTATAGACTGGGAAGGTGGGCGATACCAAGGCGATTTCATGTCTCCTTACCGATTGCATTGGAATGTTCCCTATGAGGCAGGCGAACTTAAAGTTGTAGGATACATTGATGGAAAAAAAGTCACAGAAAAACAAATAAAAACTGCTGGAAAACCTGCTAAAATAGAACTCATTCCAGATCGTAACCTCATCAAATCAGATGGAGAAGATATGGTGTTTGTAACCGTACGTGTAGTAGATAAGGAGGGTAATTTGTGTCCAAATTCAGACAATCTTATAGAGTTTGAGATTGAAGGAGAAGGCATCATTGTCGCTTTGGGAAATGGTAATGCAGCGACCACGGAGGCCTTTCAATCAAATGAACGTAAGGCTTTTAGCGGCCAATGTATGGTTTTTATCAAAGCTTCTAAACAGGCTGGTTACATTAATTTAAAAGCAACATCAGAAAAGCTAGCTGAAGAACAAGTTCAAATTCAAACCAAAAGGTAATCAATTAAATCTATTTGTTTTGTTTGATGAACTCTGTTGGAGTCATTTCATACAAAACCTTGAAAGATTGTGTGAAATAAGAAGGCGTATTAAATCCTGTTTTGTACATACACTCTTTAACACTAAGCCCCTTAATTAAATACTGAGCAGCTAATTTTAATCTATAATTACGTAAAAACTCTGTGGGCTTTAAACCAGTAATTGATTTTACTTTATTAAAAAAAGTAGTTCTGCTCATTCCACTTAGATTTGAAAATTCTTGGACTGTAAATGTTGAATTATCAATATTGTCTTTGATGATATTAATCATGTTTTCTACAAAAATTTCATCTAGGGATGAAATATTAATTTTTGAAGGTTCAAAGTTGAGCTTTTTAAATTCGTCATGCTGCTTTTTTCGATTATTCAATAACGACGTTAATTGAGTTTTCAAAACTTCCAAACTAAAAGGCTTTGTCAAATAAACATCTGCGCCAGATTTTAAACCTTCAATTTTTGATTCATCATTGGCTCTAGCCGAGAGTAAAACAATAGGGATATGACTGGTCTTTATATCATTCTTTAGTGTTTGACAAACCTCTATACCATCGGTGCCTGGCATCATAATATCACTGATTATGATGTCTGGTAATTCCTCCAAAGCAAGCGTAATCCCTTGGGCACCATCGGGACTAGAAATAGTGTTGAAGTAGTGGCTTAACTCTGAAGTTAAATAATGGTATATTTCAAGATTATCTTCAATAATTAACAGTTTGGGTTTGTTCTTATTATCAAAGCCAAACATTTGTTTCTCTTTTGTTAAAATTGGTATGTCTGGATCATTTACTTTAGAAATAAAGATTTCGTTGTTTTCAACCATCTGATCATCAGTCAGGTGAGTATTTCCCAAAGGAATCAAAAGGGTAAAACAGCTTCCTTTCTGATACTCGCTAACAACTTCAATAGAACCTCCATGAAGCTGGGCAAGATTTTGAGAAAATGAAAGTCCGATTCCAACCCCTTCATTTACTTTATTTTGATTTTCGGATTGATAAAATCGATTGAAAATATTATTTAAATCGGACGGTAGGATACCCTTTCCATTATCTTCTACAGAAATTTCAATATGTCCATCTATAAAATCAGAGTGTTTAGCTTCTACTTCTTGAAGTTTTATGGATATTTTACCATCCTTTGGTGTAAATTTAATTGCATTTGATAATAGGTTATGGAGGATTTTTTCAAATATATTAATATCTATCCAAGCAAATAACTTAAGATCATTGATGTTGTTACTCAAGGCAATTCCCTTCTGATCTGAAGTTGTATAAAACTGTTCTGTTATTTTATGTAATAGTGTCACCAAATTAATATGGTTACACTTTAAATTCATTTTTCCCTGATCTAATTTTCTATAATCTAAAAGTTGCTTTATCAATTTTAATAAATAATCCGAATTGCGTCGCATGGTTTGGTACAACTTCAATCGTTCTTTCTTTTTGAGCTTTTCGCCTTGCTTTATCAATTTTTCAGCCGGACCTAAAATGAGTGTGAGTGGGGATCTAAGCTCATGTGAAATATTCGTAAAAAATTCTAATTTAACTCTGTTGATTTCCTTTTCTTTTTCTTTTTCTAGACGATCAAATTCTAAATTTCGTTTTCTTTTAATATCAATTACCGTGAACCTCATAAGCATATAAATTAGAATGATGCATAATATAATATATGCTATTTTAGCCCGTAATGTAAAATACCAAGGTGGTAACAAGGTCAAGTTTATTATTGCTGGTTTTTCAGACCAGACCCCTTTATTATTACTCCCGTATACTTTAAATACATAATCGCCAGGTTTTATGTTGGTATACTTAGCTAAACGTAAGTCGGAGTTAGTTTCTATCCAGTTTTCATCAAAACCCTCTAGAATATATTTATATTTATTAAATCTAGAATCATTGAAATGAAGAGATGAAAAACTAAATGAGAAATTATTGATATTGGCATCCAAAGTAATGTGGTCTGTATGAGCTATACTTTGATCTAAAATTATTTTATTGTTAATTTTCTGCAGGGGCTTTACCGGCTCATACATAATACTAAGATCAGTGATTAAAATACGTGGAGGAATGTTACTTTTTTTGTTAGATTTTGAACTAAATACATTGATTCCATTTACCCCGCCAAAAACTAATTCTCCATTTTTTCTTTTCAATGCTGAAATTTCACTCATCTCAGGGTTTTGAAGCTCATTTGTTGAATACGTCTCAAAGCTTTCTTCTTTTGGATCAAACCTAACCAAGCCTGTATTAGTCCCTACCCACAAAAAACCATTGTCATCCTCTTGTATAGAGTTAATAACATCATTAGGGAATTGCTTGTTTTGGGTGTTGTATCGTTTGAAACCAATGACAGTTCGCTCTTTATTCCTAATTAATTTATTAAGCCCGCCGCCGATGGTTCCAATCCATAAGGTTTTATTTGCACTCTCAAAAATTTGTAAGGTATAATCGCTTCCAATACTATTATCATTAGATGAATCAAACCTGTAAGATTTAAAATAACTTTTAGTAATATCAGTACTGTTTTCAATTAATTTATTTAACCCATTATTTGTAGTAATCCAAAGTACTCCAATGGCATCTCTAAATATATCCCTAATAATTTTTCCTGTAAATTCAGCTTTTTGATCATCAGGACTTATAAATGAAAAATACGGCTTGCTTTCAGGAGTATCCCACTCTACTAAACCTAGGCCCGACCCATAGTATCCAATCCATAACCGGTTTTTACCCTCACTAAATATTGAATGAATCGCTAAAGTTTTTACATTACTACCATCATCAACAGGCTTGTTAAATTTTTCAAATTTGAAATCTTTTGATGAATCATTTTTTTTAATAACCAATTTATTCAATCCACCATTTTCAGTCGAAAACCACAAAATAGAGTGGTTTTTATCAATGATATTTTCAGAAATTGAAAAAATATTGTTAGATGTTAAGCCATTTTCGTTTTTAGATAAAGTAAAGGACTCAAAGGTATTGTAATTGGAGGTTGATTTTGATAAGAAATTTAAACCTCCAAGCTCTGTACCAACCCATAAATTCCCAAACTGATCTTCATGTAAACTTCTAATTTTATTACTACTTAAACTACCTTCACGATTTTTTTTTCTAAAATGATTAAATTGATAGTCACTATTTGTTTTTTTATAAATACCACCCCCATTGGAACCAACCCATAAATTCCCAGTCTTGTCAACGAATAAACAATTGATAGAATTATTTTTAAGACCTATAAACTCCAATTTTTCAAAATCAATAGTCTTTACGACAAGAGCTTTTCCGTTTTTGGAAACATTAGAAAGCTTTTCATCAATTACACACCACAAATTATTATTGCGATCCAAAACACCAAAACGATTTGACAAATTATTTATATTTTTTGTGAAGATTAATTTACTATTGTCTTTATAAATAATTTTATCATTATAAAGTTCCCAACCTGTACCATTGGGTGCTGAAAGCTTAGAAATGAAATTTGTACTTTTAGTTGGTGTAAAATCAAGAGCTTTGATTTGACCGTTAATTATTTTGTAATTTAATAAATATAAAACTTGAGTACTTAAAAAAAATACATCCTTTTGTTTTATCAAAATTCTATTCCCCAATTTTTCAACTGGCTTTTCTCCATCTTCAGACAAAAGAACGTGAAATTCCATTTCATCAACATTTTCTTTAAGAACAGCATAGCATGTTTTTTGTTTAAACTGAACCCATAAAATTCCATCATCGGATATCGTTACATCATTAACATAATTCCCAAATTGACTTAGTTTTTTACTAAAGTTATAAAAGATTTCTTTTTCTAAGTTATAATAGTTCAATCCACCATCCAAAGAGGCAATCCAAAGGTTGCCATAATAATCTGACTCAATTTTCTGGATGATTCTACCTGAGATACTAGAGCTAGTATTTTTTGAGGGTCTAAAAACCTTGAAATTATATCCATCATATTTATTAAGACCATCATTAGTTCCAAACCACATGAATCCATCCTTATCTTGAATAATACAATTTACGTCATGTTGTGATAAACCATCTGCTGAATTGAAATTCTTAAAAATTAGTTCCTCATTAAATACAACGCTAGATGATAAAGATAAAATTAAAAATAGCAGCCCAACTTTATATAGGTTTCTCATAATACATAATTCAATTTTAAAATTAAAATCTAAACTTACAAATAAATATATTTATCATTAGTATATGCTTAACATATGTGATATATTTTGACACATTTGAGTAAAAGAGAAATAAATAGTTATATTAATTTTAAGAAAATATTAAACTTATTAAATCTTAACTTTGATGATAGATAAAAATAATTTCAAATTAAATAAACATTACATGGCTTTTAAGCATATTGTATTTATGTGTATTCTTCTATTAAGTTTTAAAGTTTCCAGTCAAACCCTAAGTGTCAAGGGGACGGTGCTAAGCGAAGAAAGTGGTCAGCCAATCCCTGGCGTTACAGTAATCATAAAAGGGACATCCATTGGTACTACGACAGATTTTGACGGGTTCTATACAATTGATGCTGCCATGGAGACTATTTTAGTATTTAGCTATGTTGGTTTAGAAGAAGTAGAACTTACTGTAACTGAACCAATACACAACATTTTGATGAAAGAAAACCTTACAGGCTTAGACGAAATCGTTGTAGTAGGATATGGTACTTTAAAAAAACGTGAGCTAACAGGTGCTATATCTTCAGTAAAATCTAAAGACTTAATGAAAACACAAACCTCTGATTTTGCTTCTGCTATTCAAGGAAGAATGGCAGGGGTTAGTGTTCGTCAAGGCAATGCTGCACCTGGTGAAAATGCTACGATTACTATTCGAGGGATTACCTCTTTTCAAGATGGGGGCTCAGGACCCTTATATGTTGTAGATGGAGTTACTTATATTGAAAATCCAAACATTACACCACAAGAAATTGAATCCATTGAAGTTTTAAAAGATGGTGCTTCTGCAGCTATTTATGGCTCTAGAGCATCTGGTGGTGTGATTCTAATTACCACTAAAAAAGGGAAAGAGGGCCAAATGAAAGTGAGTTTTGATTCTTACTACGGTGTCCAAAACATTACATCAGGTATTCCACTAGCGAATACCTTAGAAGCACTATATATTAATGACATCTTATATAGATACGATGATATCAACTTTAACCCTCTCGATCAAAATCCAGATGGATTAGAATACAATACAGATTGGATGGGGCTACTTCAAGTAGATTCAGCACCTATTCAAAACCATTCATTAAGTGTGAGTGGTGGCAAAAATGGGTTGACATATAGTGTTGTTGGAACATTTTTTAATCAAACAGGGTCTCTGATTAATTCCGATTTTAATAAACATTCTTTGAGAAGCAACACAGGTTTTACAAAAGGCAAATTTACAGCACAAGCTAATCTGAGTGTTAATTTCAGTAAACAAACAAGAGAACCATACGGAATCATTTATGATGCTGTGAGACTGCCTCCTTACAGGCCTCCTTTTGATCTTAATTCAGATATTTTTGAAAGCAATTCTGAAGACCAGACTAATACGGAAAGGATTTCTAATTTTGCCGGAAAACTCAAACAAGAAAGTTCCAATAAAATCAATAACTTCAATGGAAATATACAGCTTGGATACGAAATCATTGAAGGGCTAACCGCTAGGGCCAATATCGGCAGATCTTATTATAACAAGAAAGATCGCTTTTTCCAACCAAGTTTTGAGATTTATAATGGCCTAGGAGAAATTAACCTTGGCGCTAGTAACTTAAATGCTCAACTTAGATTGGGCGATGCGACAAGCAATAGGAGTATCGATGAATTTACGTTGAGCTATAAAAAAAGTTTTAAGAAACATAATTTTAATTTTTTACTAGGGAACACCTATGAATCTTCTAGCTATGAGTTTTATCGAACAGGTGCCAATAACATCACAAGTAACCTTACCCCTGTTTTAGGAAATGGTGAGCCCATTGTTGGTACGCAAATCATAAACAAAACCGAGAGTGTATCCTACTTAGGAAGAATCAATTATAATTACAACTGGAAGTACCTATTAAGTCTTGTTGTACGACGAGACGGCTCTAGTAACTTTGGCCGCCAAAAATACGGAACCTTCCCTTCTGTTTCTGCGGGATGGAATTTCTCTAACGAATCTTTCTTTAAAAATTTAAAAAATACCATCTCTACGGCGAAATTACGTCTTGGATACGGAACTACCGGAAGCGATAGGATTCAACCTTATGCATTTAGTCCTGTCGTTATTGCAAATGTAGACTATATACTTGGCGAAGACCCTAGCTTGATATCAGGATTAACCCAACCAGGATATGCAGACCCTAATTTGAAATGGGAGTCAAACATCAGTAAAAATATTGGCTTAGATTTGAATTTCAAGAGCGGAAAGGCTGGCCTTGAAATTGATGTATATGAACAAGACAAGGAAGATATGTTGCTTGCAATTACCACACCTATTTCAGCAGGATCAACGCCTGTAAATGGAGAAACCTATGATCGTTTTTTAACCAATATTGGAGATCTTAGAAATCGTGGAATTGAAATCAATGCGTTTTACAACCATGAATTTGGACCTGTTTCGACTAAATTCAGTGCAAATTTCACTAAAAACGAAAACAAAGTTGTAAGGCTTTCAAGAGATGGTGAGGTTATTTTTGATGGTTATCCAAATATAATCAGAGTCAATCAAACGGAGCCTGTGGCTGTTCTTGAGGCAGGTTTACCCGTTGGAGCTTTTAAGGTTTTTGAAACTGCTGGAACCATCAAAACAGATGAAGAACTGGCAGCCTATCAACTCCTAGATCCTAATGCACAAAAGGGGGATTTAAAGTATGTAGATACAGATGGTAATGGAGAACTCAATAATGCTGATAAAGTTTATAAAGGGTCTTATCAACCAGATTTCGAAATAGGGTTTAATGTAGATGTTAATTACAAAAATTTTGATTTTTCTGTACAATTCTATGGCGTGAGTGGAAATACCATTTATAATGGTCAAAAACAGTATGCTTACAGTACAAAACGACATAGAGATTTGGTGTACAGTTGGACCGATGATAATCCAACGTCAAATATTCCAACCCCAAGATCAAACATAGAACACCCCAATGTTCAAACCTCAACAGATTATTTTCTTGAAGATGGGTCGTTCATTAGAGTTCGTAATATAATTTTTGGTTACTCACTAAATGATAAATTATTAGATAAAATAGGGGTTGAAAACTTTAGGTTCTATGTCAATGCTCAAAACCCGATTACATGGACTAAATATTCTGGATTTGATCCCGAAACGGGCAGCAGTAACCCGTTTAACGGTGGTTTAGACAGAGGGGACTACCCTGTCTCAGCGACATACAGTGCAGGTATTTCAATTACATTTTAATTTTTTAAAATAATACAAAATGAAACAACACAAATTACACATACTTTTAATTATTGCATTTGCAATTTTTTACAGCTGCAGTGATGATCAACTAGACATAGAAAACCCTAACAATCTAAGTGCGGATTCTTTCTGGTCTTCAGAAAGTGATCTTCAACAAGGCTTGATTGCAACCTATGCTACATTACAACTTGACGGCCTTTTTGGTGGATCAGCTGCCACTCAACATCCAGTGAGGTCAGATACAGGAAGACCAAACAATTGGAATGCCAATGCCATTGGCCTGAATAAATTAGCATTTAACGAAAACTCTGACATTGTCAAAAAACGATGGCGTGATTGTTATGTAGGAGTATATAGAGCAAATCAAGTACTTGCCAATTTAGACAACATAGATTTAACAACCCAAAATAGAGTTCAAATAGAAGCTGAGGCAAGATTCTTAAGAGGCTTTTTTTACTATTCTCTGTACAGAGGATATAATGATGGAAGTGTAATCATACACACCACTGTTCCTGAGTCTAGTGAAGATTTTTATAAATCGCCATCACCAGCAGAGGATGTTTATAATTTAATTCTTTCTGATTTAGTGTTTGCATATAATAATTTACCAGAGCAATACGAAAATAATCAAGATACAGGAAGAGCTACTTGGGGGGCAGCGGCTGCGATGCTCGGGAAATTACATATCAATGAACATAATTACACAGATGCTAAAGATAAATTTTTGGAAATAATTAATAGTAATTTGTACAGTCTTACAGCCAATATTGGAGATAATTTTGACGTGGAGAATGAAATGAATAATGAATCTATTTTTGAAATTCCATTTTCAACTGAATTGAAATCTGGCACATCGAATGGAGCAAGTGACGGACCACTTGGCTCAGAAGCTACTTCACGAGCTAGAACATTAGCCACAACTCAGGGCGGAGGGTATAGAACTATTATGCCCTCCTATAACATGACCATGTTATTTAAAAATGATGTTATGAACCCCAACAATCCAATCAATGCCAATAGAACAGGTACTGCCAACTATTCCATCAGAGCTTCTATGTCAATAGCCATTGCAGATGATGATAATACCACTCTATACCAAAGACCATCAAATCAAGGTGGAGGGTATAATAACTTTGAGGCATCATATTTGAAAAAATTTCAAAATTGGACGCTTTTCACAGAAAGCGATCAATCTATTTCTGGGATTAATGAAAGAGCAATCAGACTGGCAGATATTAAACTTTTATATGCTGAATGTTTACTCATGCTAAATGGATCCTATGATGATGCCCTTGGACAGGTTAATGACATAAGACAAAGAGCTGGTGTTGTTTTACTCAATTCAGTCGATTATGACCCAGAAAGTCTAATGGAGCATATTATGTGGGTAGAACGCCCTTTAGAACTTATGTTTGAAGGTCATGATACGAGATGGGAAGATTTAACAAGGTGGGATAAGGTACAAGAACAATACGATCGATTAGCATCAAAACGCTATGTCCTAATTCAGAAAAATCTGTATGAGTTTGATCCTAATATTCACACTAATTTTACTGAAGAAACAGCACTTAAAGAATTTGAGGATGCAGCTAATTCATACCAGCCAGGAACTCATAATTATTTTCCAATTCCATCGACAGAACAGAATTCGAATCCAGATCTTTTCAATTAAAAATATTTCTTTTACAACAAAGACATTAAAATAAAAATATTATGATAAAAAATTGCAAGAAGATATCAATTTTAGGTTTGATTATTATAACAATCATTGCTTGTCAAAAAGACGATGCGATTCCTGACTATAATAATTTTTCGGACGCATTAGCCACTTCCGGCGATAAAAGAATTCAAAGGGGCGATTTTGCTTCGTTTGCGGATCTATCAAAAGGAGTAACTCATAGAACATGGACCATTCCAGAATCAGCTTCTATAATTAATCTTGATGGAAGAGACCCCTCTCAAATTGAGCTTATTCAAGTACAGTTTGACGAATCTGGTCAGTTTGAAGTGAATTTGAAAGATGAATTTATAAACTCTGCTGTAGTACTGGACACTACTTTCAATGTAACTGTTTTGGATTATGTCCAAACAAATTTTGATGTGATATCTATAGATTCAAGTTTTTATGAAGAAACACCAACACAAATAACGATGTATGAAGGTGGTACCATCACATTTCAAGATGTATCTTTGGGTAGTCCAAACAGACGAAAATGGACGTTTTCTGGGGGTGATCCCTCAACATCTGGGGGAATAAGTATTGAAGAAGATGATGATGTGAGCACAATTTCAGTCACATACCCCTCAATTGGCACTTATGATGTTGAGCTAATTTCTTGGAGACAATATCCAGAAGGTATTGCAGATACGCTTCGTCTACAAAACTATGTAAATGTTACTGAAAACTTAGAACCTCCTTCAATTATGAGTATTATTGAAGATGCAGAAGGTGTAATAGATTTAAAGTATAATTTACCTCTTCAATCTAGTAATGATTTGTTAAACAATTTCACATTTATAGTAGATGGAGATAACGTTGAAATTACAAGTATTACTATCGACTCAAACGACAACAGAATTGTTAAAATTACCCCTAGTGTAAATCCTAATTTATTATCCTCTGCTACACTCATTTACGATGGTGACGGTGACTTGGCCAGAACAAATGGCGTTCTTGTCCCTGCATTTTCTAATGAAGTGGTCACGCTTCATAGTATTGCCAACCCAGACATATACGGCTTTGAAGATAGTGGCTTGGGCTGGGATGTAGCTTGGCAATGGGATAATGTCGGAGAAATTACATACCCAACTGATAATCCTGCTTCGGGTCAACACAGTATGAAAATGGAGGCTAACTCAGACGCTAGATGTAGAGCTTACAGCAAAACTCCTGAAGCGTATTTCGATTTAGACAGTAGTAAAAGTTACACCATTGAATTTAAAATTTGGATTGATACCAATTATACAGATACCAATATATTCCCCGAGGTCTTCAAATCTGACCAATGGTTGGGAGAAGGGTTTTGGACATCTGTAGCTAATCTACCTAGAGGCGAATGGGTAACAGTCAATAAAGAAGCGGTAAAAATATGGAGCCCCGATGTATCTGGTCAATATTTCTTTTCTTTTAGATTTCAAAAAATTGGCATTGTTTATATTGATGATGTCAAAATTTACGAAGTAGAATAAAGTATATAAAAGTCAATAAAGACCTTTGAGAAAATGAGTTTTAAACTTAAAATTTATGCTATCACACTTGCATTTGCATCAAGCATTAACTTATATGGTCAAGTAAATGTTGTATTGGTTGAACCATCTGTTCAAAAGTTTATTGGCGACGTATCAGAACTAGATCGTACAAAATATTTCAATATTCATGCTCCTGGAAGTTCTCCATTACTTGAGTCATTTTATAAAGACTATAATGTTGAACAATCTGGAAGAGGATTTTATGGCCCTGGAATAGACGCCAAAAAATTGATGGGAGAAGTAGGCGCGTATCCAAAATCCAAAAATAAAAATGAGGAAAACCTAAAGCCCGTAAATCGATACGTAGCTACAGAACATCCTCGAAATTTATACAAAGAAGGAATTGACTTAGAGGCGGTTTCGGACTGGGCAGTTGAATATTTTAAAAATGTTAAGAAAAACAACAGACCATTGTGGTATGAGCCAATGAATGAACCTTTTGTTCATGCCAAAGATTTTTATGAAGAAAAAGATTGGGATCCTGTTGCAGAATTACGGGTTAAAACAGAAATGTCTAAACTTTTTAGGGCACTTGCAGAAAAGATTCATGCAGATCCTGCTTTAAAAAATATTAAAGTAATGGGCTACAGCGCTGCATGGCCATCTTTTGAATTAAAAGATTTTAAAAACTGGGAAACCAATATGGGTCTTTTTCTGGACATCGCTGGAGATGAATTGGACGCAATTTCCTACCATCTATACGATGGCGTGAACCAAGTGGGTCAAGAAAACAAACGCTCAGGAAGTAACAACGAAGCCATCATGGACCTCATTGAAACCTATAGTTACCAACGTTGGGGATTTATTAAACCACATGCCATTACAGAATATGGTGGAATCGAGGTTTCTAAATTTTCCTTAATTCGAAATATGCAATCGATTCGATCTCAAAACGCTATGATATTTGGTTTATTGGATCGGGAAGATCGCTTGGAAATTTCCATCCCATTCACAACAGATAATGCCAAATGGCATATTACTAAAGCAAATAACTATTTACCATATAAAGCCGTTCTATGGCGTGCAGAAAACATGGGGGTACCAAAGAATCAAATTACAGGATGGCTATACACTAATAGGATTCAATTTTATGAGTTATGGAAAGCTGTTAAAGGTAAAAGAGTTTTTGTTTCAACATCAAATCCAGATATTCAAGTCCAAGCTTTTTTGGATGATAAGAAACTATATGTAGCACTAAATAACTTGGATGATGCTGCGCAACAAGTTGCCTTAGATATTAGTACAATAAAATCAAATCTCAATGATTTATTTGTAAAATCATTAACTGTATATTCTGATGATTTTCCTCGCTATTATGAACAAACCATTGGCACAATTCCTGATATTTTTTCTATAGAACCTGCAGAAACAATTGTACTAGAATTTAATTTAAAAAACAGTATTAAATTTAATAATAAAATTAAATCCAGCCGTTACTACACTAACAATTACTTACTCCCTATTGAAGCTCAAAAAGAGTTGATTTTTGAATTTAACGAAGTTCAACTTGGAGTTGGATTTGCCAAACTAAGCATGAGTATAGGTAGGGGGCATGATTTGTCAAAAACTCCTGAAGTTTTTGTTAATGACAATAAAGTTGAAATCCCTTTGAACTGGAAAGGATATGACCAAGCCAATAGAAAAAAATTCTTTGGAGCTATAGAAATTCCTGTTCCATTGGATTTTATCTCGAAAAACAATACTGTTAAAATTTATTTCCCAGATACTGGTGGACATTTAAGTTCTCTGATTTTGGATGTTGAGAAAATAATAAATTAATTTAAAACTGAATGAAAACAAGACATTACAATGTTTTTTTAATCGTCCTTGCTTTTAGCATCAATTGTGTTAATAGTCAAAATGTTGTGAATTTCACAACTCAAGAGGGTTTCACAAATGGGGCTCTTTATAATCACCCAAATTGGGATGCTAATTTTCAAACTTCAACTTGGATGGTTGATGCCTCTCAAGGAATGGTTACTGCAACTGATCAGTGGAAAAGAGCAGCCTGGGAACAAGGGTTTTCATTGTCTGGAGTTGGAGACGAAATTACTTTTAGAGTAGATTTGAACTTTACAGGAAACCTTACAGCTCAAAACAACCCATTAATAAAAATTGGTTTTAGTGCATCAAGTGATGTTGGAAGTTCAAATCCACCATCATCAACAGTTTTTTTATCTACAACAGCTGATAACGAGGATAATCCGGGCGGCTCACTTCAGCTCAGAAATAATATTAATAGTTTGCCACTGAGCTTAGAAACTTCTTTACCACTTTCAGACTGTCAAGGAGGTAATGGTTTAACCGATGATTTGGCGGTAGTTGTAACTCTTAGCCTTGGAGAAAATGCAACGACTTCTACAATATCTGCCAAACTTCTAAATACAACTGATGGCACTTCGTCTAATATTGGCTCTTACAGTGGAATAGACAGTCAAGTATTTGATGCCGCAACATCCAATATTTATGGCTTTTTCCATGTACAATCGTTTAAACTAGGGAACGGTTTTTCGGAAATTAATGTAAAAAAGGTAAGCATAACCACCAATATAGATATCTTCCCAAAAGTCAAAAGAATGATTGGTGAGAATTCAACATTAGATCGGAGCAAATATTTCAATATACATTCCAATGCAAATGATGTTGAAACTGATCTTTACTCAAACTACAATGTCAGTCAAGTAGGAAGACAATTTTGGTCGCCAGGATCTGCAGCCTTACAAAGCACTGGGGATATTGGGACTTATCCTGACCCACTTACAGGGGATACAGAATTGCGAGAAGTTAGAAAATATGTAGCGACGGATCACCCATACAATGTCTATGCGCAAGGGCTTGACCCTATTCCTTTTGCCGATTGGGCTGTTGAATATTTTAAGAATCATGTAGACACATATTTAAGACCAGAATATTATGAGCCAATGAATGAGCCATTTGTTCGAGCCAGAGACTTTTATGACGAACCAGATTGGGACCCTGTTGCCGAAGCTACTGTTAAGTTAGAAATGGCACAATTTTTTAAACATGTTGGTCAAAAAATTCATGCTGCTCCAGAGCTGGCAAATATGAAAGTTATTGGATACTCTGCTGCATACCCTACTTTTGAGAAAAACGATTTTACAATTTGGAATCAAAACATGAAAATGTTTATGGATGAAGCTGGCGCAGATATGGATGGTTTTTCAACCCACCTGTATGATGGTGTTAATCAAATTGGACAAGAAACCAAAAGATCTGGTAGCAATATGGAGGCCATTTTAGATTTGATTGAATCCTATAGTTATGTTAAATGGGGGGTTATTAAACCGCATGCCATTACAGAGTTTGGGAGTATTGTAAATGGAGAATACAATGACATCATTAATATTCAATCCATACGTTCTCAAAATTCAATTCTTTTTGGGCTTTTAGAAAGAACTGATCGAGTTGAAATTGCTATTCCATTTACTACTGGTAAAGCTACATGGCATATTACAGAAGAAAATAATTATATGCCTTACAAAGCTGTGCTATACAAACCAATCCCAATTGGGGTGCCATTGGACCAAGTTACGGGTTGGGAGTACACCAATAGAATTCACTTTTATGATTTATGGAAAGATGTTTTGGGCGACAGAATTTTGATTCGCTCAGACAACAAGGACGTATTAGTCCAAGGTTTTTTAGATGGAAATAAATTACATATTGCGTTAAACAACTTAGATGATTTTGAGCAACCTATCAATTTAAATTTTAATGGTAATCTTCCTAATTTTTCTGAATTAACGATTAAATCTTTAATTATTCACCCTGATACTGATCCAGACTATACAATTCAAACTTCTTCTGAACTATTGGAGTCATATAGCCTTAAACAAAACGAAACTGTTGTATTGGAATATACCTTTTCTGAACCGATTACATTTGACAACGTCATTCAATCTGAGCGCTACTACAGCACTACTTATTTGCAACCCATACAAGCTAATAATCCAATTAATTACAATTTTAATAATGTTGATTTAGTTGGAAATTCTGGTTATGCCATGCTTGCAATGAGTATTGGACGTAAACACGACCGATCAAAATCACCAACTGTTATCGTAAACGGTGTTTCAATTCCTGTGCCTAGCAATTGGAAAGGTTATAATCAAATTGATAGAAATGATTTTTTTGGAACTATAGAAATTCCTGTACCTATTGATGTTATCCAAGAAAGCAACTCGGTTTCAATTACATTTGAGGACTCGAATGGTCATCTGAGTTCTTTAGTATTAAACGTAGCGTCATATGATTCGTCATTGTTGGGAATTAATTCAAGTGAAGTTTCAACGCAAAAATTGAAGTTATACCCCAACCCCACGACAGCACAACTAAATATCGTAAATGCAAAAATGGATAGTGTAATTTCTATCTATTCAATTACGGGTGTTAGAGTTTTTATAAGTAAGTATGACGGTCTTCCGATTAATTTGAATCAACTCACCAATGGCCTTTATTTTGTAAAAATAGATAACAAAACTTTAAAGCTAATCATTAAAGATTAAAAACATATTAATGAGGCGTCTTCTAATATCCTTTTGTGTTCTAACTCATGCTTTCTTAGGTTTACAGAAACTGAGTGCACAAGAAGAAACCTCAAAAATTTTTGAAAGTGGAGACACTATCTGTTTTTTAGGCGATAGTATCACACATGGTGGACAGTTTCATGAATTTCTTCAACTGTTCTATGCAACGCGTTATCCAAATCTAATACTTACCTTTTACAATTGTGGTATTGCTGGAGATAATGCAGCAGGAATGCTCTATCGTTATAATGATGACGTTCTTATAAATAATCCAAGTCATGTGTTTTTAATGACCGGTATGAATGATGTAATACGGACACTTTATTTTGAAGGTAAAGCTTCGGATGAAATTATTGAAAAGCGAAAAATTGCACTGTTTGAATACAAAAAAAACACAGACGTTTTAGCAGAAAAATTTGAAGCATCAGCAATAACTCCAATCTATCTCACCCCATCAATTTACGATCAATACTCGAAAATTGAAAAAGAAAACAACTTAGGTTGCAATGATGCTCTTATTGAATGTTCTGACCACATTAAATCAATTGCATATCAGTATGATGCAACCGTTGTTGATTTAAATACCCCAATGAAGAACATTATGGAGCGAGAACTACAAAATGATTCCTTATTTACAATTGTTGGAAAGGACCGAGTACACCCAGAAACAACAGGACATTTTATTATGTTTCATGAAATTTTATCAACGATAGAATCACCAAGTCTTGTAGCTCAAATTTCAATTGACTTACATCAAAAACCAAGTGTTCAAACAAAAAACTGCGTTGTTGAGAAATTTCAAATTTCAAATGAAACTATTACTTTTAATTGTTTAGAAAACAGCCTGCCATTCCCAATTAATGCAGCTTTAGAAAAAGCTATTTCTTTGATTCCTTTTCAAAACAATTTCAACAAAGAAATACTTAAAATTAATGGGCTAAAAGAGGGTGAATATGATCTTTTTATTCAGGAAAAATTAATAAATACTTTTTCTAGTAAGGAGTTAAATGAAGGTGTCAATCTTTCGAATCAATTTACTAGCCCGCAATTACAACAAGCCAAAAAAATTGCGAAACTTTGTAAAGAGTATCGCAAGACAGGCTATCAATTACGAGCAGTTCCGTTTATTGAGTTGAAATACCTTCGCGACTACAGCGGTGCTAACAATCTTTTGGGTAAACAAAAGCATTTAGAAAAAAAGTTGAAAATAATTGAAGGAAAACCGTTTTACAATTATATCAAAAAGAGTATTGATGTGTATTTTGAAACACTTCCTAAACAGGACTCATTAAAAAATAGACTACAATTAATTGAAAACTCTATTTATAAAGAAAATAAACCGACTCAACTAAAATGGCGTCTTGTAAAAAACATTAAACGGAGTTCTTATAAAAAAATGTAGTATAAATCAGAATATTTAAGCTGTTTTTTACATATGTAATATAAATCTGAACATATATGGAATTTTTTTAACTGTATTATTTTCAATTTTACGATAACTAAAAAAAGAAATTATGAAAAAAATTTACACACTAATATTTTTTACTTTAACGATAAGTTTTTTAACTGCTCAAACTACAGTTGACTTTACTTTAGATGAGGGGTATATACAAGGCAAGGTTGGAACTGCAGATAGTGGTGAAACTTCAAGCTGGGGGGGAGGTAATTGGTTTATTTATCCTGATGCCGCAAGAGAACACTTGTGGACAAACGCTGGTTACCAGTGGGCAAGATGGGGAGCTCCATTTACTGTAAGCGCTACTGAAATTACTTTTGAAGTTCATTTCAGATTTAATGTAGACTTACCAGCGAATAAATTAATTTCTAGATTTGGTTTTAATGACAATGGTTCTAGCTCTGGTACCATTGCTAACATACAGCTTTCTACCCTAGGTGATGGCAACCTTTATGTCAGAAAAGCCGGAAATGGACCTGTTGATAGTGGAGCAGCAGGATTAACTAACTTCCAGCAGGATGATTTAATTTTTAAGATTACGCTAACTTTAGGTGCTGATGCCTCAAGTTCAAGCTTATCCTCAAAGATTATAAATGTAACTGAAGGCATTAGCTCTGATGTAGCTGTCGTTAATGGAATCGATGCGGCTGTTTTTAATGCTGCATCTTCTGGAGGTATTTCTGGTTTTATTCATGCTCAAGATAACATTGGTGGCACTAGAGCTTTTATTGTTGATAAAGTTGTCATGACACAAGGAAGTACTTTAAATGTAGATTCTCATAGGCTTCCAACATTTAACTTATCACAAAATCCAATTCAAGATACCGTAAAGCTCAATGGAGTTAGTACAGGAAGTAAAATTTCTATTTATACCGTTACTGGAGCTAAAGTAAACAATTATGTTTATGATGGTAATCAATTAAGCTTAGGCCATCTAAATCCTGGAGTTTACTTTATGAACATCTCTGGATTTAAGTCTCAAAAATTAATAAAGGAATAATACCAATTAATAAAATTAACAACTTAAGAACAAAGTCACCATAACTCGGTGGCTTTGTTTGTTTTACGCTATTTATTAAAATCAATATGAAACTATGTATCAGCTTTTGGATGTTTATTTCCATGTGGGGAAATGCCCAAGACAAAATAGTTCTTTATCCCGAGGGTATTCCATGTAACTTTAGTGAAACGGCTATTGAACCAGTGAGAATAAAAAAAATAAACCACCAAATAGCTAATCCTCAATTGTGGTATTATCCAGCAGTCTTTTCTGAAAAGGAAGTTCCTGCAATTCTAATAATTCCAGGAGGTGGCTACAAAAACTTGGCTTTTGAACACGAGGGCATTAAGGTAGCAAAATGGCTGAATCAATCAGGTATTAGTGCGTTTGTACTAATGTATCGAAGCCCCTATTGGGAGCCTAAACCTTGTAAAAGTAAAGTTGCTTTGTTAGATGCGCAGCGTGCTATGCGCATAATTCGTCAAAGGTCAAGCCAATGGAATATAGAGGCGTCTAAAATTGGTGTCATGGGATTTTCAGCGGGAGGACATCTAGCAGCATCACTTTCCACTCAGTTTGATCTCGGTATAGCAGCTACAGAAAATCAACTCAAAAAAATAAGTTCTCGCCCCGATTTTAGTATACTCATATATCCTGTTATTAGTATGCGAAAGGAGCTCACCCATATGGGTTCTCGAAAGAGTCTATTGGGGGGGAATCCAACCAAAGACCAAATAATTCTTTATTCAAATGAGTTACAAGTCAAATCGGACACACCAACAACATTAATGATTCATGCCAAGGACGATAGTGTAGTCATCCCAGAAAATAGTATACTCTACCACAAGGCTTTACAGGAAAATAAAATCCCTTCAACACTTCACCTTATGGAGCAAGGCGGTCATGGTTTTGGAATATCCTCTACAAATAAGCCAACAAAATTATGGTTAGCGCTTGCAAAAAATTGGTTGATTCAACGTGGTATAATCGCTGATTAATCAAATTTTAGTTTACTGGTTTTCTTATAAGAATCTCCTACAATAGCTTCAAATGCTCTCATCATCTCATCTCTTTTTTCGGGCATCGTTTCTGCTAAATTATTTTGTTGAGATATATCATCCGCTAAGTTATAGAGCTGATATTCATTACCATTCCCCGTTTCTATACCTTTAGTTAAAAACATTTTTGGTCCAGGATAAGGTGGAATCAAGACCCAATCGTCTTGACGATAGGCTGTTCTGGAAGTCGCTTCTAAAATGATATCACTTCGTCCTTTGACGCTTTTTCCTAACAATAAATCCAAATGATTTTCACTATCAAGATTATCTACGGGTTGTTTAATCAGATTTGATAGTGAGGATAGCCAATCCACCTGTGAAACAATTTCGGTGGTTACACCTGGTTCAATATGTCCTTCCCAATAGGTAATGAAAGGGACTCTAGTACCTGCTTCATACAAACTGTATTTTCCACCTCTTAAATTACCTGTAGGGGTATGTTTCCCTAATTTTTCAATAGCATCATCCTCATAGCCATCATCCAAAACCGGTCCGTTGTCACTTGATAAGAAAATTAAAGTGTTTTCCAAAACACCTTCTTTTTTTAGTGTTTTAATGAGTTCTCCAACGCACCAATCAGCCTCAGCAATTACATCGCCTCTAGGGCCCATTCCTGTAGCACCAACAAAGCGCGGATGAGGGGTTCTTGGTACATGAGGTTGTTGCAATCCATAGTAAAGAAAGAAAGGCTGATCTTTTTCTTTTTTAATATAAGCTTTCACCTCATCCAGAAATATATCAGCCATATCTTCATCAATCCATCGAGCAGACTGCCCACCTTTCATGTGTCCAATTCGAGGAATTCCATTGACAATGGTTCTGTTGTGTTGCGGATCTCCTTTCATTTTTAATAAATGTGGTGAATCCTCTCCTGTGGGTTCACCTAGAAAATTTTTCTTGTAATCAATTTCAATGGGGTCATTCTGATCTTTGTTATATACATCTCCATTTTTAATATATACTGTTGGAACTCTGTCTTGTGTTGCTGCCATGATAAAGCTATAGTCAAATCCAACTTCGTTGGGGCCAGGTGATATATGCGAATTCCAATCCACATTACCAGTTCCAAGACCTAAATGCCACTTGCCAATGACTGCGGTTTTGTAGCCATGATTGCGTAACATTTTTGGAACTGTAATTTGAGCTGTATCAATGAGAAGTGGTGCCGTACCAGGAAGGATTTTTGCATCCCTATTTCGCCAAGGGTATTGTCCTGTGAGAAGTGCATATCGACTAGGTGTACAAGTTGCAGAAGTGGCATACCCATTGGTGAACTTAAGACCATTATCTGCCAAAAAATCAATGTTGGGGGTGTTTAACTCTGTGGCTCCGTATGCACTAACATCACCGTAACCCAAATCATCGAGATAAATAAAAATGATATTAGGATTAGAATGTTCTGTTGTTTTATTTTTTTTGTGATTACAAGAACTCATCACTAAAAAAGCAATCACTACTAATACATATTTCATCTTATTGTAATTTATTATTAAGTTATTAATTTTTAAGGTTCGCACTCCATTTAATGTTTTGATCTATAAATTTAATCAAACTCTTGGCCATTTGTTGATGATCTAAAATTGAAGGATGCCCTTTTGAATTATTGTATGGCATATAGTGCGTGAATATTTTTTGGTCTTTCATCTTACGAACTGCCAATTCAATAAAGTCTCTCCACTTTGATCCGTCTTTAACAGCATCCATACTCCCAAGAGTACAAATTATATTGGCTTGAGGATAATGATTTCTAATTTTTGAGACTAGTGATTCGTATGCCCCAACAATGTATTCATCGGTAGGAGCTGTAGTACCAAATCTTTTTTTAAACTCCTTATGTTCTGGAAGATTGACAAGCCACGAATCATTTTGAAATAAATTAAGCACTACAATTTCAGGTTGATACAATGAAAAATCCCAAATACTCTGCGCCTGTGTAGGTACTAGTCTATTGAACAATTCATACATAGTTAAAGGGTGCCAGCTCATAGTAACACCAGTACCACTTTTACAGATGCATTGATACTTTGCATCGTAATGTCTCGCAACTAAAGCCGCGTAACTTAGGTAATTATTTGTATTCAATCCAAGAGGAGAATCTGCCCCTGAGGTATCTTCATTTGCATAGCCTACAGAGATAGAATCACCATAAAATTCTATTTTTCGGACAGTAGATTCTGCCTTTGGTAATAGCTTTGCATGGTTATTAATCTTAAATCCAAAAAATTGCGTTTTTCCTCGAATCCAGTCATTTCTTCGAAACAATTCAACGGTATGTTTTCCTTTAGACAAATTAGAGGCTAATATGTGTAGTTTCTTTAATGTATTGGGTTGAATTATGGCTTCAAATTTATCATCAATAATGACGTTATAATAATTATCCCCAGACTCATCCTTTAAAATTGCACTAACGCTTTCACCTTCAAAATTCATTTTAATAGAACTTCCTGCCCAATATAACTCTGCGCCTTTTTTATTGTTAAAATTCACCCTACCTGAATAATCAATCTCAGGGTTAGAAAAATTCACAAAAACCTCTTTTTTTTCTTGACAACTTAAAAAAATAAAATGAAGAAAAAATAATGTTTGAATTATTAATTTCATTTGTTTACGGAGGACTTTAGTCCAAAAAATGTGATGAATAAAAAACAAAAAGTGGGTAGGGCAAATGATAAATTAACTTCAGATACACCCCATATATTTATGTCATTGACTCCATAACCACCAAGGTCAATAATCATCCCTTGAAGTTTTGGCATAAGCGCTCCACCAACAATAGCCATTACAAGTCCTGCAGAACCAATTTTACTTTCATCTTCCGTTAAGCCTCCAAGAGCAATTCCATAAATTGTAGGAAACATAAGCGACATAAAAAAGGAAACTCCAACTAAACAATAGAGCCCTAAAATGCTTGAGATAAGGATTACCCCAATAGTACAACCTATGGCAAACAAAGAAAAAATCATTAATAATCTACCTGCATTTATAAAGCGCAATAAATAGGTGCCAGTAGCACGGCCTACAGTAAAAAGTGTAAAAGCAGCCATTTGGTAGTAGCCAGCCGTAACACTGTCTATGCCAATGCCCTCAGCATATTGATAGATGTATGTCCAACACATGATTTGTGCTCCAACATATAAAACTTGAGCTACAACACCATTTGAGTAATCTTTATTCTTGAATAATCTTTTAACTGTTTTTCCAATATTTTCATTAAAGACATCATCTTTTGAATTGGGCATTTTAATTATTAAAAATAAAACAAATACCGCTATTATAACCAATCCCAATATTACATAAGGATTTCGAATCACCATCAAATCTGTAGTTTTGATTATGATTTTAGAAGCTTCATCTAACGCACTAAAATCTAAAACATCATCAGATTTTAGTTGTTTCAATACATATTGCTGGGCTACAAAAAGACCTAGTATCAAACCAATTGGATTAAAGGCCTGTGCTAAATTGAGACGCTGAGTAGCTGTTTGCTTCGGTCCCATTGCTAGAGCATAAGGATTTGCAGCAGTCTCTAAAAAAGCCAAACCAAATGTCAAAATGTATAACCCGAGACAAAAAAACCAAAACTGTTCTGTAATCGCAGCAGGATAAAATAACAAAGCACCAATTGCATACAAAGCTAATCCAATTAGAATCCCTACTTTATATGAGTATTTGCGCATAAATAGTGCTGCTGGAATGGCCATACAAAAGTAGCCTCCATAAAAGGCCATTTGAACCCATGCAGCCTGAGAATTAGATAATTCTAATACTTTTTTAAAGGCTTGCACCATGGGATCTGTAACTGCATTTGCAAAACCCCATAACGCAAATAAAGAGGTTAATAGAATAAATGATACTATAAATTTTTTTGGTACTACCGGTATGGATTCTGAATATTTCATAATTTAAAATAGATTAATTTGAATGATGGTGGCGATATCATCAATTTCTCCATCAGGAATAGAAAACTTAATCCTATTGGAATTTGTGCTAAAATCAATTAATTTTTTAGATTTTAATAAAACAACAGATTCAATATTTAGTTTCTTGTTAGGAATTTCAAATAATTTACTGTTTGAACCTATAAAATGAATAAATATTTTATTTTTCTTAATCGTTGATACCATAGAATCTGATGGTGGAAATGGCCCTGCTTTTGTTCCATAAATGGCATCTCCATTTCGTCTTAACCAGTCCCCTACTTCCTTAAGAGTATCAACATGTTCGTATTGAATCTGACCATTGGGCATTGGACCTACATTGAGTAAAAAATTACTGCCATACCCAGCTGAAATAATAAGATCTTTAATTATACTTTTCGCAGATTTATGTTTATTGGCTTTATACTTAAATCCCCAGTAACCATTAATTGTTTCGCAAACCTCTAGAGGCATATTAGCACTAATATCGTCATGTGCAGTGCCAAAACCAGTAGTGTTTTTCCCAGGGAAATCTCTTTCAAACATTTGAAAATCCTCACCCCTTTTGGGACTTTCGTGATGATTATTTCCAATCAAACAACTTGGTTGTAATTGATGAATTAATTCGTAAATCTCATTGTAGTACCAATTCGCATCTTTTTTATCCCAATGTCCATCTAACCAAATCCCTGCAATTGGACCATAATTTGTCAACAGTTCTGTTAACTGCTTCTTCATAAATTCAATATAATCTATCCAATTACCCTTACCCCTACCGGTAATTCCCTTGCCTGTTTTTCCTCTTGGAAAATAATCATCTCGATACCAATCTAATAAGGAATAATAAAAAAACAATTTAATTCCCTCCGATTGACAGGCCTCTGATAAATCTTTTAAAATGTCTTTTTTGTAAGGCGTTTTACTAACTATATTGTAATCACTAGCCTTTGAATTAAACATCGAAAATCCATCATGATGTCTACTAGTAATTGTAATATATTTCATTCCCGCATTTTTTGCTGTTTTAACCCATTGATATGCATCAAACTCTGTTGGATTAAATAGTGAAGGTAATATTTCGTAAGTCTCTTTTGGAATGTTTTTTTTATTCATTACCCACTCACCATCACCTAAAATACTGTATACACCCCAATGAATAAAAAGTCCAAATCTTGCAGTCTCAAACCATTTTCGAGCTTCCAAATTTTCGTCACTTGGAATATATTTTTTTATTTCATTTTGTGTAGAACCGTTTAGTGAAATCCATAAAGTAACGAATAAAAAAAGAGCTCTTTTGTTCATAATATGATATCTGTATGTCTAAATTATGTTCTTTGTTAAATCTTTTACTTCAGCACAGCTCATTTGTTCCATAACTTGCGTTAATTGAGTTTTAAGCATGGCTATGGTGTGATTCCCTCCTTTTTTCCCCAAAGCCGAAACTCCATACATAAAAGTGCGTCCCATAAAACTAAAGTCTGCACCGCTTGCCATGACACGTGCTACATCGGTGCCACCACGAATGCCACTGTCCATCATTACTTTGATTTTATCTTTATATTGTGGGACAATGGTATTTAAGGAATCTATTGTAGCCTGACCTACATCAACTTGTCGACCTCCGTGATTTGACACAATAACTCCATCTATTCCAAGTTGATAGGCTTTTTCAACATCATATATAGACTCAGCCCCTTTTAATACAAGTTTACCTTTCCACAAATCGCGGATTTTTTTGATTTTTTCTTCATTTAATCGACCAGAAAAAGTAGCATCCATAAATTTTGCTAATTGACTTAGATTTAAATTTTTGGGCATATAAGGTTTTAAAATCTCAAAACTAGGTTGACCATTTATAAGTGTCTGCAGAGACCAATGTGGACGTTTCATGGCATTGATGATATTGGTTAATGTCATTTTTGGTGGCATTGATAAGCCGTTGCGTATATCCCGTGGGCGATAGCCAAAGGAAGGAACATCGGCCAAAATAACAAGGACAGGACAATGTGCGGCTTCTGCTCTTTTCAAGAGATCTTTTGTTACACGTTCTTCGGCAGGATGGTATAACTGGAACCATGCGCGGCCTTCTGTTATTTCGGAAATGGACTCTATACTAGCTGTTGTTACCGTGCTCAATACAAATGGAATATTGTGATCAAATGCAGCTTTTGCTAATATTTCGGGCGACTTCGGCCACATGAGTCCTTGTAACCCTACTGGTGAAATACCAAAAGGAGCTTCATATTCGTGTCCAAAAAGCTCAGTCTTTAGATTTGGAGGCGTGTAATCGACCAGGTATTTTGGCTTGAGTTCTACATCTCTTATACGAGAAGTGTTTTTTTTCAAGTTTACATCGTTATTACATCCTCCGTCTAAGTATTCAAATGCAAATTTTGGAATTTTAGCCTTGGCTCGAATTCGTAAATCATCAACTGAAGGATACTTGTAATTTATCTGTTGTTTCATATGTTTCTATGCATTTAAATCATAAATTTTGTCCATCAAAACCCATTTCTCGTTTGGCTTACTATTAGGAAGGGATTGCTGAAATTCCCACATCAAAGTTTCCCATTCTTGAACTTTTGGATTACAAGCATCGAGCTTGGCTTTTCGATTAAATGAGAACGTTTCATCAACTTCCAAAATCATAAACAATCGATTACCTGTATTGTATATCTCAGCATTCTTAATTCCTGTATCTCTTAAACTTTTTTGAATTTCGGGCCATACATTTTGGTGGTAATTTTTATACGTAGCAATTTTATCTAAATTGTTTTTTAGATCTAATGCTAAACAATATTTATTAGTTTTACTCACTTTCTTGAATTAATTATTCGCATTCAATGCTCTGTCTAAATGAGTATAACCCCCATCTACATAAATTAACTGACCGGTAGTATGACTTGACCGCTCTGATAATAAAAAAACTACCATATTAGCAATTTCTTTTGTAGTTGTCATCCGATTTTCAAGAGGTATTTTATTTGTAATGGCAGCTAATTTTTCATCTTTATTGTCAAATGTATTAATCCATTTCTCATAAAGTGGTGTGAAACATTCTGCCACAACAACACAATTTACTCGAATGGCATAGGGTAAAAGTTCAACAGCCCATTCTCTTGTAAGTGCATTCCGACCTCCATTAGCTGCTGCATATCCAGAAGTCCCCCCTTGTCCAGTGTCCGCAGTTTTAGACCCAATATTTACAATACTACCTTTATTTTTTTTTAATTCTGGAAGTACCAATTGTGCCATCAAGTAGTAATGAGTCAGATTACGATTGATAGACTCCAAAAAATCATTGTAATTACCGTGTTCTAAACTAACCCCATCATTAACCCCTGCATTATTGACAAGTCCATCAATACGACCATAATTTTCTAAAACCTCTTTTACAGATCTTTTACATTGTTCTGGGGAGGTTAATTCTGCATATGCAAAACCAACTTTTAGTCCCATTTTTTCATATTCATTAATTACCATCTGAATACTAGACTTATTCCGTCCAATAATTACAGGTATTGCGCCTTCTTTAGCCAACAGGGTTACGATACCTTTACCAATACCTTTTGAACCACCTGTTACGATAATTACTTTATCTTTTAATCCTAAATCCATATTATTAAAGATTATAAATTTTAATAGCATTAATACCTAAAACTTGCGATTTTACATTAGAAGAATATTCATTTAGATATTCAAGAATCAATGTTATAACTTTAGTGTAATCCGCTGCAAGTAGGCAAACAGGCCAGTCGGATCCAAATAGAATTCGGTTGGCACCAAAACACGAAAATACATGATCTATAAAGGGTGTAAAATCTTCTGATGTAAAACAAAAGTCATTAGTTTCTGTTACCATTCCAGAAAGCTTACAATAAACATTTTCAAATTTAGATAATGCCATTATGTTGGTCTTCCACAATTCAGTCATAGGGTCCGAAATAGTTGGTTTTGCAATATGGTCCAAAATAAATTTTTGATTGGGAAACGCTTCAACTAGTGCAATTGCCGATGGCAGCTGATGTGAATAAACAAGAATATCAAAAGTGAGATTGTATTTCGATAGCAAACCTATTCCGAGTTGTACATCTTTACGAAGTAAATAATCGTCTTTCTCAGATTGTACAATATGTCGTACACCCTTGAATAAAGGATTGGTAGTATAATGCTTTAAGCGATCATCAAGATTTTCAGCAATTAAATCTACCCAACCTACAACCCCTATTATAAATGGATTACGTTTAGCACATTCCAATAAAAATTCTGTTTCCATTTCAGTTTGATCTGCCTGAACAGCGATACAACCATCAACTCCATTTTCTTGTAGAAGTGGTTTTAAATCATCAGGAAGAAAATCCTTTCGGATAACCTCCATAGAGTCATCAATCCAAATGTCTCTTGTAGGGTTATAATTCCAAAAATGTTGATGGCTATCTATAATCATTTATAAGCTATACAAGTTTGTTTTGAAGTTCCTAAACCCTCAATTCCTAATTCTATAACATCACCGTCTTTCAAATAACAAGGAGGTGTTAATCCTAAACCGACACCAAATGGTGTTCCTGTTGAAATAATATCACCAGGCAATAAAGTCATGTACTGGCTTATATAACTTACCACTTGCTGAACATTAAAAATAAAATCTGAAGTACTACTATTTTGCATTTCTTCTCCATTAACCTTCAGCCAAAGGTTTAAATTGTTTGGATTATCAATTTCTTCGGGGGTAGCAATAAAAGGACCAATAGGGGCAAAAGTATCGCAGCTTTTTCCTTTTACCCATTGCCCAGATTGTTCCAATTGGAATGCGCGTTCGCTAACATCGTTGTGTAATACATAACCAGCTATATGATTCATGGCGTTTTTTTCACTTACATAGGAAGCTTTCTTTCCAATTACAACAGCGAGTTCAACTTCCCAATCTGTCTTGATACTATTTTTAGGAATTATAATATCATCAAAGGGTCCTACAATAGCAGAAGTTGCTTTAAAAAAGAGTACAGGTTCTTGAGGAACATCCATTCCACTTTCGGCAGCGTGTTTGGCATAGTTAAGTCCAACACAAACAATTTTAGAGGGTCGTGCAAGTGGTGCACCTAATCGGATTGTGTCTTCCACAATTGGACATAAATCTTGATTTTTATTTAACCAATCTTGTAGTTTTTCTATTCCATCATTACCAAAAAAATCCTCATTGTAGTCAGATACAAATGCAGATACATCTAACCTGGTTCCATTGGGCAACAAAACCCCTGGTTTTTCTTTATTAATAGTTCCAAATCTAATAAGTTTCATTTATTTTTATTTTGAGTTAAGTGTGACATAGCCGCCATCAATGCCATAATTAGTTCCGGTAACAAAACTTGCTTCGTCGGAACATAAAAATAATGCTAGGTCAGCTATTTCTTGTGGAATTCCCATCCGACCAATAGGTTGGGTTTTTGATAAATTTTCAAACATTTCCGATTCTTTTCCTGGATAGTTTTCTTTAATAAAGCCATCTACAAATGGCGTGTGTACTCTAGCTGGAGAAATACAGTTACAACGAATATTGTGGTTAATGTAATCCTTTGCTATAGAATATGTCATTGTTAATACCGCTCCTTTTGTCATAGAATAGGCAAATCGATCTGAAATACCAACAGATGATGCGATTGAGGCCATGTTTAAGATAACACCGCCACCATTGTTTTTCATAAAAGGAATACAAACCTTTGAACAATTATAAACCCCTTTAATATTGATGTTGTATAAACGATCTAAATCTTCCTCTTCACAAGATTCAATATTTCCCACATGTGCTATACCGGCATTGTTAATTAAAATGTCAATTGAACCTAATGAAGCAATAGATGCAATAGTTTTTGAAACTTGTTGAAGATTAGAAACATCGCAGTAATAGGCAGTAGCTAAAAACCCCTTCGCCTTAATGGCTTCAACGGCTTCTGAGGCAGATTGTAAATCATAATCTAAAATATGTACATGAGCTCCTTGTTGAGAAAATGTTTCAGCAATGGCTTTGCCTATACCGCTCCCGCCTCCAGTAATTATTGCATTTTTATTTTTTAAAGAAAATTTATTATTCATGTTTATGGCTTTATAATGATAGTCCTCTTTTCCAAGGTATAAAATCGTTTTGTCCTAATCGGCGAGAATTGACTTCAATTTCTCCGCTTGCCACTTTTACAATATATGATAAAAGGGCTTCGCCGCAGCTTTCTAACGTTTCAGTTCCTTCAATAATGGTACCCGTATTAAAATCAATAATGTCATTCATTTTTTCATAAATGTAGGTGTTTGTAGAAACTTTTATGACTGGTACTGCCGGGTTACCAGTTGGGGTTCCAAGTCCAGTTGTAAATAAAATTAAATTCGCTCCAGATCCAGCTAGTCCTGTCGTAGATTCTACATCGTTTCCTGGAGTACATAAAAGGTTTAGTCCTGGTTTAACGAGCTGTTCTGTATAGTCTAAGACATCTACAATTGGTGAAGTCCCTCCTTTTTTTGCTGCACCAGCTGACTTAATTGCGTCAGTGATTAGTCCATCTTTGATATTGCCTGGGGAGGGATTAGCTGAGAAGCCAGCCCCAAGTGCTGTTGCTTTTGTATTATAAACTGTCATTATTTGTGCAAATTTTTCTGCCTTTTCAACTTCATCACATCGATTAATCAACTCTTGTTCAACTCCATTTAGTTCAGGGAATTCAGAAAGAATTGCAGAACCGCCTAGTCCAACAATCAAATCGGAAACATAACCTAATGTTGGATTTGCAGAGATTCCCGAAAATCCATCTGACCCACCACACTCCAAGCCAATAGTTAGCTTACTCAACGGAGCTGGTGCCCTTGAAGTTTTATTGGCTTTTATAAGACCAATAAATGTTTTTTTAATGGCTTCTGCGATATATTCAGGTTCCGAATTACTTTTTTGTTGCTCTAAAAAATATACAGGTTTATTTGAATCAGGTGCAATTCGCTTCAGCGCTCGCTCCAAGAGGCTTATTTGTGCGTGCTGACAACCTAAGCTTAAAATTGTGGCTCCTGCTACATTGGGATTATTGATGTACCCTGCTAATAAATTACACAAGGTTACAGCATCAGAAGTTGAACCGCCACAACCACCATCGTGTGACAAAAAATAAATGCCATCTACATTTGGAAACAAAGGGTTTTTTTGCTTCTTTTTAGTTTTTATAATTACATCTACATCCATCAAATCACTTTCTGATGCTCCAGATTTATAGTTATCTATCAACACTGACAAATCAAATGACTTTTTGCTTGAGTTTTCATAACCCAACCCACCAAGTATGGCATTTTGTAGAGTTTCTATATTTCTATTTTGACAAAACACAAGAGGAATTACTAGCCAATTGTTTTCTGTACCGACAGTACCATCACTACGATGATAACCTAAAAATGTACTATTTGAAAATTTTTCAATATTTGGACTAACCCATTTAACTTGGTTACAGGATTTTAATACAACATAGTCCTCAGTTTCGTGGATAATGTTATTTGTGGAAATATGTTCTCCTTTGAAAATTGCTTTTTTTGCCTTACCTACTACCACTCCATACATATAAACGGAATCGCCAATATTTAAATTTTCAATTGAAAATTTATGCTTAGCTGCAACATTACTAAATAGTTTAAATTCATCATCCTCTAATTTAATTGTATCACCTTTCATCAAATCACGTAAAGCAACAACGATGTTATCTTTTGGATGAATTTTTAAAATTTTAGAAAACTTTTTTGCCATTTTAGAATTTATGTTTCTGTTGGATAAAAAAATTGAAAATGTTAATATGAAATTATTTTTCCGTTTTTATTTACAAATAAATTACCTGATCCAATTTGTCCATAATTATTAATTCGATTAGTTGAGGATGATGTTGAGCTTCCATATTGATTAACAACACTATATAGATAATCTCCTTGAGTCATCGTCACAGAGCTAACTTGCACTTGAGTTATTGCATTACTTCCCGTCGTAGTTAATGTCTGAGCGTGTAAAAAACCATAAATATTGGTCGTTGCTGATGAAGCACTTGCAGTAACTTTTTTAAAGCCAGCAAGTTCTGTAAAATCATAACTCAATATGTTGTTTACATCATCAATGGTTGGTGCAACGTTACTCCAAACATCATTGGCGTCCAATACTTCTAGAACTAATTCTGCTTCGGCAATACCATTAAGCTCTGAATTTAAATAACGAAAAGAAAGAAGCCCTGAATAATTAGTGAGCTCATTTGATAATTCATAAACTCTTTCAATACTGGAGTTATCGCCAACAACTATTGGTGTAGTCGATCGCGCAATAGAATTAGGCCCTGTTATAGTGTGAGATACACTAGGGGATAATTCTAATCCGTCTACTGAAACAGAACTATTGGAGTTAACGATAATAAAACTACCAGATTCAATGCTGAGAGTTTGGCCAAAACAAAAGGAAGTTGATATAAATAAAGAATAAATTAACTTACACATATTAAATTTTTTCTAAATTTATGTTAATAAAACAAATACAATTATTACTTATGTTCACTTTATTAGTAATAATGAAAAATTTATAAGTAGGTTTTTATTTCAAACTATGTAATCAATTAACTTTTTTGTTTGTCAGATTTTTGTTCCACTTTTTGATATCTCATTGATTTAATTATGATTTTTTTTGGCCAAAACCTTATTAAAATCGATTTTAACATGTTTTCAGCGTTATTCATGCGGTTTACTTTGGTTTAATCTATTTCTGGCCAATGTGTTTAATAAATGGATGAATATTATTTTTTAAAATAATATTTATTTTCTTAAACAATTGTCGTGCGATAAAGTTCTTTTTCTGAAAACAAAAAAAGGCACGCATTAGCGTACCTTTTTCAATAACCATTAGAGCTATAATCAATTTATACTTCCTCGGTATTTCTACTTCTTTGAATATTGTATAATATAACAGAAACTGCTAAGACTGAAATAGCTCCAAGTGAAAAATAGACCAAAGCATAATTCGGTTTTGAACTATCGCTATAAACCTCATTATCTTTAATAATACCCATAATCTTAGCCTGTTGGGTTGATGATCTTAAACGATCCATACCCTCAAGATTAAATTGTTTCATCTTTCTAGTTAAATAAAAGATAAAGTTCCTAATTGAAAATATAAAAATCCTTTATCTGGGTCTTTTACCGTTGTATCAAACCAGAAAAAAAATAGAGTTATACCTAAAATAAATCCTAAAGCAAAAATTAAATAATACCATTTCATAAACCAAATATAACAAATGAAAAACTATCAAACAATATCCATACAATTCACAAAGAGTGATGCAGAGAAACTAACAGAAAAAGCTAAACAAAACAGATTAAAACTTTCAAGCTATTTAAGACAGATTCTAACAAAAGACCTCAACCATCTTGAATAATCAAGTTATATCAAGTTTGATTAATTAAAGTTTATCAAAGTTTTCTTACCTTTATCAAGTTAATTGATTTAAAACTAATTAATAACCACAAAAAATAAGTGCAATGAAATTTAATTTTATAAAAAAATCTGTTGTTGCATCAATTTTCATTTTTAGTAGTATTATTTGTTTTTCTATTGAAGCACAATGGGTAGAACGATATTACGTTGATGAATTTGGCGATAAAACAGACCAAAAGTATGAATCTCTAATGGCAGAGGGAACGTTCAGTAATTCAGCCACAACTAATTCAAAAGCTACCTACAGCTTTGTCAAGGATACAGAGTCTTTAATAATCAACGTTTATGAATACGGCAGTAGTTTAGCTACGAGTATAGACCCAACTTTCGAAACTGTAAAAATTAAACAGCCAAGCGGTAATGTCGTTACAATAGAAAAAGTTTTTTTTACTAAATCCGGCAAACTATATTTCAGTAAAGAAAGTTTCACAGAATTTTTAAAAACTATTCAAGAAAGTGGAGAATATAGAATGATATTTAATAGAAGTGGAGAATATTCTAAGAGCAGCTATAATATAAAATTCAAACTCTAACAACGGAGTGGTTGTAATATGTTACGGATTACTTTAACTTTAGCAAATTCACACCAAATTTAACTGAAATACCTTGCAACTAACTTCACAAACTGTAATCCTAACTAAATAAATTGCTCCTTATTTTTTAGCTTAATAATGTAATCGTCATAAGGTGGAAGCATAGTGGATATACGGCTATCTACTTCCTCTAATTTGCTCACTACAAGATTTACTAAGGCTTCGAATTCAAACGCCTTTAAAACGCTCTTATGAGCCTCATTAACCTCGTCTTCAATCACACTTAAATCATCATAGTATTGTAGCATTGTCATATTCTTCTGACCTAATAAAACTTGGCGTATATCATTAGACATTTTCAACTTTAATGCTTGAGAGTTAAAAGTCTTTCTTGCTTGTTTAAATGAATAACCTATAAGCTTCACACAATGTTTGCCCCAAGAGCTCCATATATTTGCGTGCATATCAGAATCTACATCGTAATCAAATATGCTGAGGTTATCATCGAAAGCACCCAAAACCTCACTTCTGTTATAGTGTGTGAGTATTACTGATAGCTTAAGATATGTGAATAGCTTTAACGTGCTAAGGTCAATTCTTATAATCATTGGAACATTACTGCGGTTTCTGTTCTTGCTTCTTGTATGAATAAGGAAATTCTCTCCACTATCAATTAATTTATTTATACCATCATTAATAATTTCATCTACGTAATCTCTTTTAAATGTATCTCTTAGGTTAGTTTTTTTAATCTTAACTATATCAGCTGGATAAGTTCCACGAGTGCCAAACATCAATAAATAAAAACCTAAAGATTGAACGTGATAAATGGTTTTACACTTTTCAAGACCATTAACAAATTCTTCAACAGAACAAGTATTAGGCTGAGATATCGGCTTAGCTACTCTCAAACTTTTATGCATAGTAAATTTTTCAAATATGTACTGGTTCAAGTAGGCATCATTTAAGACAACTCTAATCTTGGTAAAATAAGAATTGATTGTATTGGGGCTTAGCCCCTTACTAACCATACTGCGTTTAAACTTACTTAATAGGGTGTAATTTGATAGCTCATTAAAAGAAACTGATCTATCAATATCTAAATGCTTTTTGAAAGCCTTTAATGTATTGCTATAGTCTTGATATGTGGTAAATGACTTGGATTCCTTAATAATGTTGTCAATGTAGTCATCAACGCTGTCAATATTTGAGCCACCGCTAAGATGGTTTATGACTTGCTGAATAGTGTATGAACCAGCTTCGTATTTAGTTTCACAAGTACGTTTGTTTTCCTTAAATTTAGATATAGCTTGATTAATTACCTGCTGGTTTGGGTGTCGAGGCTTGGCTCTAAAGTTTTTTAAATCAAATTGTTTAGCAGAAACCTCTAATCCAACATAAACCTTTTTCCTTATTTGATTAATTGTTCCAGACTTTCCGTTTACGACATAAAAAAATATAGATTGATACCCACTTTTTTTAACATTCTTGTCAAGTTTTAGATTGATAACCACACCCAAATGTACTAAAAAATAACATAAGGTGCGCGTGTGGGTGCACGTAAAAAAGAAAAAGACCGCCCAAATAGACAGTCTTTTAAGAAGTGACCCAAACTTACGAAAGTTCGAACTTTTTGATTGCAATTAACTTTTATATGACTATTAATGCTTAATAACTTT
>Ga0228672_1000121_pt1 | contig 54769 bp, 52 predicted proteins | sample 90DmetaG_FD_182788 | JGI IMG/M metagenome (GOLD analysis project Ga0228672, IMG submission 182788) | Seawater microbial communities from Monterey Bay, California, United States - 90D | ecosystem: Environmental > Aquatic > Marine > Coastal | place: USA: California | collected 2016-11-08 | reverse complement strand
ATCAAACTCATGGAAAGTAGTTGTCAAAAGGAAAACTTAACTTTGATAGCATCTAAAGAAAGAGAAACATGGTGTGCGTTAAAATTCACAAAATAACGGCAACAAAACCAGAAGAAGCACCCGAGGGAGTAGAACAAATTCTCGTTCAACCCGATCAGGAGCATGAGATCATTTTGTACAATGATGACGTAAATACTTTTGACCACGTGATTCGATGCTTGATTAAAATTTGTGACCACACCTTTATGCAAGCCGAACAATGTGCTTATTTGGTCCATTTTACGGGAAAATGCTCCGTTAAGACAGGTTCTTTGGAAGATTTGATTCCACGCTGTACCGCTCTATTAGACGAGGGATTGAGTGCTGAAGTGGTTTGAATTTGATCCGTTTTTTGCATTTCAAAAAAAACAGCGACCTTTGAAATAAAAAAACAAATGAAATTAACACTAACATTATTGGTATTTATGATAACATCTCAGGTTGCAAACTCTCAAAATACAAATGACGACACCATCTTTCAATTTACGGTTAAAAATATTGAAGGAGAGGATTTTGATTTTAGCTCTTTAAAAGGAAAAAAAATAATGGTGGTAAATACCGCTTCAAAATGCGGCCTTACCCCACAGTACAAAAAACTACAAGCCCTTTACGATAAGTATGGCGAAGAGGACTTTGTAATTATTGGTTTTCCAGCGAATAATTTTTTGAGACAAGAGCCGGGTTCGGATGAAGAAATCGCTGTTTTTTGCGAAAGGAATTATGGGGTAACCTTCCCGATGATGAGTAAAATCTCAGTCAAAGGAAAAAACATGCATCCCGTTTATGAGTTTTTGACTCAAGAAGCCAAAAACGGCATAGTGAGTTCAAGTGTATCTTGGAATTTTCAAAAATATTTAATTAACCCTGACGGAAGACTAGCACGTGTTGTATCTCCGAGAACACAACCGGACGACCCGAGTGTAATTTCATGGATCGAATCTAATGAGGAATAAAGCTTCTGATTTTAGAACACTGTGTGTTCATGCGGGAGAGTTAAAAGATACGCAACACGGTGGAGCCATTTCTCCTTTGTTTGCTTCAACCTCTTATGCTTTTAACGATGTTGATATCAAGCAATATCCACGCTATTTTAACACTCCCAATCAACGAGGGTTGTGCGAAAAAATTGCTGCCTTAGAGGGAGCTGAATCAGCTTTGATTTTTGGTTCTGGAATGGCTGCTATTAGTACTGCGCTTCTTTCGCACCTCAAGTCGGGCGATCATGTGATTTTCCAAGATGACATTTATGGTGGGACACGTAATTTTATCAAAACAGAATTTGAGAAATACGGGATTCAATACAGTTTTGCTAAAGGACTAGATGCAAGTGACTTTGAAGCTGAAATTACGCCACAAACCAAAGGTATTTATGTTGAAACCCCGAGCAATCCTACACTGAAAATAATTGATTTAAAAGCCATCAGTGAATTGGCCAAAAGCAGCTCCCTTTGGACAATGATAGACAATACTTTTGCAAGTCCAGTCAATCAAAATCCAATAGCGCACGGTATCGATATTGTGATTCACAGTGCGACCAAATATTTGGGAGGACACAGTGATATTTGTGCAGGTGTCGTGGTGGCAAGTGAATCCATTATTGCTCAAGTTTTTGAATCGGCTAAAAATTTGGGAGGGAGTTTAAGTGATTACACCGTGTGGTTACTCGAAAGAAGCATCAAAACGCTTTATGTTCGAGTGCAAGCACAAAATGAAAATGCTCATTTATTATCTAATTTTCTGCAGGAGCAAGACTGGATTGAACATGTTTATTACCCCGGTTTGGAGAATCATGTAGGACATCAAATAGCAAAGCGTCAAATGCATGGATTTGGAGGGATGCTGTCTTTTAATTTGGCCCAAGGAATTGACACAAAACAATTTTTACTAGGTCTTGACTTAATTAAACCAACCATGAGCCTAGCTGGAATTGAAAGTACTGCTTTGAGTCCAAGACTAACTTCTCATGCTTTATTGAGTGAATCTGAGCGTCAGGCACAAGGTATTACTGAACAGTTGGTGCGCTTTTCTTCCGGAATAGAAGCTATTGAAGATCTGAAGAGTGATTTACTTCAATCCATTTCAAAAATACGCTAATGCAAACCGTGGATATTTTAGCTTTTGGAGCCCACCCTGACGATGTGGAATTGGGCTGCTCAGGAAGTATTTCACTTTCTATTAGCCAAGGTAAATCTGTGGCTATCATAGACTTAACCAAGGGAGAGTTAGGGACACGCGGAACCGCTACGTCCAGAAAGGAAGAAGCTCAAAAAGCAGCAGCGATTTTAAAAGTCAAGCAGCGTGAAAATATGGGTTTTAGGGATGGTTTTTTTCAAAATGATGAAGCCCATCAACTCAAACTGATTGCTAAAATACGTGCTTACCGTCCTCAAATTGTTTTGTGTAATGCGAAACACGACAGACATATCGATCATGCTAAGGCTAATTTATTGGTAAACGATTCTTGTTTTTTGAGTGGTTTAGAAAAAATAGAAACACGAGATAACGAAGGAAATATTCAACAGCCTTGGAGACCGAAAGTGATTTTGGAATACATTCAGTGGATGGATCTTGAACCGGACATAGTAGTTGACATATCGGATCACTTACAAACTAAAATGGATGCCGTTAAAGCATATGAAACCCAGTTTTTTGATCCTGAATCGAAAGAAGCTGAAACCCCCATTTCAAGTAAAAACTTTATTGATAGTGTAAAGTATCGAGCTAGAAATTTTGGACGTTTGATCGGCACCGATGCTGGTGAAGGCTTTACTTCAAGAAACTTGTTGTCAACCTCCAACCTGTTCGATCTGGTTCAATAAAAACGTTTACATGAAAACAATACGATGGGGAATCATTGGCTTGGGAAACATTGCTCATAAGTTTGCTGCTGATCTAGCTTTGGTTGCTAATTGTAAGCTTCAAGCGGTTGCCTCTTCAGATGAAACTCGCGCCCAACAATTTGCTGAAAAATTTAAGGCCAATAATTGCTATTCCAATTACGATGCACTGCTAGAGGACAATCAAATAGACATCGTTTATGTAGCTTCTCTGCATCCTTTGCATGCTTCTCTATCTGTAAAGGCGCTTGAAAAAGGCAAAGCGGTGGTCTGTGAGAAACCCCTAGGTATGCATTCCAGTGAAGTCAAGCAGATTATGGGTGCAGCTAAAAAGTCCAATACATTTTTAATGGAAGCCCTTTGGACGCGTTTTAACCCTGCTTTTGAACAGGTAAGAGAGTGGATCCATAAAGGACAAATTGGCGAATTGCGTTACATCAATGCTACATTTAGTTTTAACGGTCTGGATCGGGGTAAAGCCTCTAGACTATTTAATCCTGAAAAAGGTGGGGGTAGTTTACTCGATATTGGAATTTATCCTTTGTTTTTGGCCTATCATTTTTTAGGCAAACCAAAGGATGTAAAAGCCAGTGCCATACTTTCTGCTGAAGGAGTGGATGAACAACTTAGCTTTATTTTATCTTATGATAATGCGCAAGCCTTGCTGTATTCAAGTTTTGTTCACGATGAAGACATGCGCGCAAGTTTGTGTGGTGAAACAGGTGAAATTTACATGGATTCAAAGTGGCATGCCACAAGTAATGTTAACTTGGTAAAGGCCAGTAAAGAAATTAAAAAATCGTTCCCTTTTAGCGGTATGGGATACACTTATGAAATTGAAGAGGCGAATGCTTGTTTGAGATCGGGTAAATTAGAATCGCCCAAATGGAGATGGGAAGAAAGCCTAGACATGGCTATTCTGATGGATGAAATTAGGAAACAAGTGGGTGTTTCTTATCCAGCAGATGAGCAGTCGTTGAAGAAATAAAACTATTCTTTTGTGGGAAATCTCCCTTGGTTTCCAATTCCATCCAAATCATTTGCGTCATACGATTTCGTATTTTCCGCACGTTGAATTTTATGTTGTTTTCTGATAATACTGAGAAGGAAGTAAACATAAATCACGAAAATAACACTACCGACAATAAACATTATTTTGTTATTCATTCCTTGGAGTTTAGGTCGTCGTTTCTTCTTTGTCTTATTGCAATGGCAAAACCTAAAATAGTTACTGGCCATAGTCCAACATAAAGCCCTTCAAGCTGTTGTCCAGAAAACCACAGGTAAATGGAATAAAGAAAGCTCAGGAAGGCTAGGAGTACCGGATAATATTTTTCTAAAAATTTCATATTAATAAATATAGTAAAAATATATTTGATCGTTTTTTGATGGTTCTGATCGGTTCTTTTTTTTGGGATTGTGGTTTAGGTTTTAGAAAAACCTTTTTTGTTCCTAGTAGAGTAGTCTTTATTTATCAGTAGATCCAATAAAGCAAAGCAAAATATTGATAGATTTCATGAAAAATCTTTTATATTTGCTGCCCAACAAATGGTGGTTGTAGCTCAGTTGGTTAGAGCGCCTGATTGTGGTTCAGGAGGTCGGCGGTTCGAGACCGCTCTTCCACCCATTAAAGACGAGGGGATAGCGTAAAGTTATCCCTTTTTTATTAGGGCTAACCAACTGTATTCTCATAAAAAAGCAATTACAATCTTTAAGAACATTTTACACTTAAATATACAAAATTGAGTCCATTTTGGCACGTATTTGGCACGCTTTTTTACTCGAATTTCATTCGAAACTTCGTTTCTCATAGCTCTATTTTATTAGACTCTGAGGGGTTAGTGCCTTAACGAAATAATCTATCTAATGTCTATTCTTGGCATTTTTTCCAACTGCCATTTAAGATATAATATTTGAGGAAGAACAAGGGAATAATGTAAATTAGTAGAAACTTCCTTAATCTAATGAAGAAATTAATTATAAAATACACCCTAGAATTTATAGTAATTGTTGTTGGTATTTCCTTATCGTTTTATGTTGAAAAAATAAATGAAGCTAATTATAAGGAGAATCTTAAAAATCAGTCTTTAAAGAGAATATTAAAGAACATAGAGGTAGATACAAATGATTTTGAATTTAATTCAAGTGCCCTTAAAGAAGCTATAAAGTCATCAGAGTGGATTATAAATAACGAACTCAAAAATCTTTCTAGAGATTCGATTGGATTTCACTTAAACAGAGCTTTATACTACAATACAATTTTTGTAGACAATCAAGAGGAATACAGAAGCCTTCAAAGCTCGGGACTTATTGAAATTATAGAAAATGAGGATTTGGTAGTGAACCTTCAAAAGAAATATATTGTCCACGAGTTCATGAAAAAAATTGAGGAGGTTATTATTAAAAAATCTGAGAAATTTGACGAGTTTATTTATAACAATACAAAATATAAAAGCCTTGAAGTAGACGAATTAGGACTGCCTTTTGACAGAACCTATATTGGAAATAAAGTGTTGCCTAATCATATTATTGAAATGATAAGCGACCTAATGTTTTATAGGAATTTTTATTTAGGAAGAATCAAGAACAGAACCAAATCGGACAGCATACTTATAAGTGAAATTAAGAGTGAAATTAACTTAGAGTAATAGAAAAATAAATGGGAAAATTAAACGCTCTAGTCATTGGGGCAACGGGTGCTACTGGGAAAGAGATAGTTTCTCAACTATTGGAAGATGATGATTTTGATTCGGTTTCAATATTTGTAAGAAAAGACCCAGACATAACCCATAGTAAACTTAAGACATACGTAATTGATTTTTCTAAGGTGGAGGATTATAGAGAGCTAATAAAGGGAGACGTTCTTTTCTCTTGTTTAGGAACTACGCTCCGTACCGCAGGAAGTAAGGAGAAACAGTATCTGGTAGACTATACTTATCAATACGAATTTGCCAAAATAGCATCAGATAATGGCGTTCCTATCTATTCGCTTGTCTCCTCTACTGGGGCTAACCAAAACTCTACTATTTTCTATCCTAAAATTAAAGGAAAGCTTGAAGAAGCAGTTAAGAAACTACCTTTTAAAACCATTCAAATATTTCAACCTCCAACATTGATAAGGCAAAAAAACCTAATTAGACTAGGTGAGAAAATTGGAATAAAAATATTCGGCTTTTTGAATTCTTTCGGAATACTAAAATCTCAAAAACCATTGCCTGTTTCTAATCTTGCTAAGGTTATGGTTGACCATTTAAAAATGAAGCAAAATGAAAAGGTTAAAACAATTAAAACCTTCAATTGATATGTATTCTAAAGAAGATTTTGAGTCAGAATTAGAAAGCCGTTTAAATGAGTTTTACCATCAAAAAATAGTGCCTCTTGAAAAAGAGATTATTAAGTTAGGGGGCAATTTAGATTCTGAAGGAAATCAGAATAATATTGACCTTCAACTGGGTAGGTTTCTTCCTAAAAACCCTTTCAAAGAATCTAGAGAAAATATCCATTTTTGGGAGGATGAGAACAGTGACTATCACAAGTTTTTCAAATCCTTGTTTGAAGAATGTCTTGAAAAAGAATGGATAAAAATCAAAAAACCTCACTACACTTACGAAGAAACTTTTATTTACTGGATGTGGGTATTTGGTTGCTTTAACCACATTGATAAGAAATTCAATATTGTAGTAAATATAGACGATGAAAATCTTGTCTCTCCAATAGAATGGTTTGGGCAAAATAATATTTGTGTTTATTTAATAGTATCCTTAGAAAACAGATATATATCAACCACAAAACGAAACAAGTTAATTGAAAATCATTTTTTACCTAACTCTGATAGAAATACAATTGCTAATACAAAGTCAAAACTTAAATATAAAAAGCCATCTAAATCATCTGAAATAGATGAACTCATATTTGAACTTACATCAAGGTTAGAAGGTTAGAGTAACCTCATATCTATTTTTTTTAGTTTCTCCATTTTACTCCTTTGCCCCTATGAAAACAAAACCTTTGGCAGGTAGTTCATTAGATGAAAAGCCTGCATTTAAAAAAAAACATGCTTCAAAAACTTTTAAAGGAGCAGATAAGATTAAAAATCTAGACTATTCAAATATTGAATTTCTAGTCGATAAACTTATTCCTAAAGGAACTCTTTGTGCTCTTGTCGGTGAAAGCGATACTGGTAAAAGTTCGCTACTTAGACAACTGGGGGTTTCTCTTGCCTATGGGGATGAGAATTTCATTGGCTTTAAGGTAAACGGAAATTGTAGAAATGTACTGTATGTTAGCACTGAAGATGGTGAAATGGGGACATCTGTTTGGCTAAATAAACACTTTGGAGAAGAATCATCAAATGATGAGCTTCTGTCAGGTTTACAGTTTGCTTTTTTAACAGATAACATAATTAAAGAACTAAGAAATAAATGTGTTTCAGGTTGTATCGACCTGATAATTATTGATTCATATGCAGATTTATTTATTGGCTCAATGAATAACTCTAATGAGGTTAGGGCATTTTTGAATCAATACGCATCTATTGCGGCTGAATTTGGTGTCACGATTGTATTCCTTCATCACACTAAAAAATCAACTTCTGGTCAAAAGCCTAATAAAAATAATATTCTAGGCTCTCAGGGATTTGAAGCTAAAATGAGAAGTGTTCTTATGCTTACTAAGGATTCTAAAGACAAATCATTGAGACATCTTTGTATAGTTAAGAATAACTATTCAAGCGAAACGGAAAAGAATTCAAGCTATGTCCTTAAGTTCAATAATCAATTATCTTTTGAGAATACTGGTAATAGAGTATCACTTGATGAATTGGGAGAGGAGGAATATTTGGGTTTGGCAAGAAAATTAAAGATTGATGGCAAATCATACAGAGAGATTGAAGAAGCGTTAAAAGGTGAGGGTTATGAAGTTTCTAAATCAGCTCTTCAAAGAAAGATTTGAAGTTAAATTTGTCCCAGCGTCCCATACCTATAGAGTGGGACAATGGGACAATATTATTATTTAAATAATATTTACATAATATATTTTATCTTATTAGTATAAGTATATGACTATAAATAACTTATATAATATTGATGTTTGAAATATATTGATTTCTATTAAAATCTAACTGTCCCAAAATACAATTACTAGGTTTGGGACAATGGGACAATTAGGATATTAGTACTTTACTAAAATCTTATTTATTCTTTCACCATAAATTGCTTTTAAAACTGGATGCTTGAATATGATTTTACTTATTCTAATTAAGTCCTCACCACTCTTTCGCCTATTATATAGCAAAATTAATTTATTTACAGGAGGGAATCTTTGAATATCATTGTATTTTCCAGAACCCAACATATTTTTGTCTAATAAATTTAATGCTTTTTCAGAGGCATATATTACTACTTCGTCTGGGCATTTAAATTTAACCAACTCGTCTAAATGGTCAATTACTTTACCTGTTGTAAATGTCCCATTTAAATACCTGAATGATTCGAAATATATACCTGAATAATGGTCTTGCTTAGAATTTCTAAATCTTTGAATACTTTCTTTTTTATATTCTCTATTAAAAAGAATGTCAATCTCTGATTTAAAGTCATCAAAGGTCTTCTGGTTTAATTCTTCTATTTTCTTTTTTTGGCTTTTTGTTAGTTCCTTATTTTTACCCTTTTTCTTTTCGTCCTTTTCTTTCAAAAAATCATCCACAAAAAGACTTTTACCTTCCTCAAGCTGTTGTTTCATTCCGATTATTTGATAATAATCAAGTTCAAACTTATGCTCTGAAATTTTTTTGAATGGAAAATTTGCTGCTTTTAGTCTCACTAAATTTTCTTCTGGCATTTCATTTTTCTCAAATTGCCTTACTTGTTCAAGTGCCCAGTATTCAATTGGGTCTAATAATCCTTTTTGTCTAAAGTAGTTATAGTTTTTTTCCCAAAAATCTTCTTTAGGATTCCATACCATTCCAAGCTCATTTAGCTCATTAATTTGACCTTGAGTTAATTTTCCTTCCTTCCTAAGTTTTCTTTGTCTAGATTTCCATGAACTTGCTTTTTGAATCATTTTTTTATGTTCAATTGCTTCTAACTGGCTTTCTGTAAGCTCAAGGGATTTAAAGGCATATTTATCAATTTCTTCTAATTCAGGAGGGTTGTAGTTTTGCTTCATCCATCGCTCCATTAAATTATCTAGGTCTTTGCTCGAATATTTTATTCCCTTGTGGGATATAGTTTTTCTAAAAAAATTAAACATACTAATTAATTTCCCAGAAAGTTATAAATTATGCTTGGTTAAAAGAATTTAATAAGTTATTTCTGTAAATGGCTGATAAAATCGGAAGTATATACTTGGCTTCTACGGAGTCCGAGCTTAAAAGAGGTTGGATTAAATGTGGCATGACTACAAGGGACTCTAAGACAAGAATTTCAGAAGGCAATGTTGCATCTGTTAGAGAAAGATATGAAATGCTTTATACAAAAGAGACTACGCATTTTATTGAGCTCGAAAAACATATGCACAATAAGTTTGAAAATCAAAAAGAATGGATTAAAACCTCTCTACCAGAAGCTGTAGCAGAAATAAACAGATTTATTAGAGCTAAGGAATCCAATGTTTCAACTGTAAATAAATATTACCCAAAAAAGCACCAACAAGATGCGATAGATGCAGTAGTAAAAGAGGCAAAACTCAATAATAAAGTATCAATAGTAATGCCTACTGGTAGCGGAAAGACATTAACTTCTTTATGGATAACCGAAGCTTTAAAATCAGAAACAGTTCTCTTTTTAGCCCCAAGCTTACAGTTGATTCGGCAAACAAAAGATGCATGGGCTGAACAAGCAAGAGTTGATTTCGTATGGATGGCGTGTTGTTCGGCAGATGATATTGACGAAAGAGAACATGCTATTGAAATGGGAGGTGGAATGGTATCAACAAACCCATCTGATATTGATGGTTTCGTTAGGTATATGAACGGCAAGAAAGTGGTTTTCTCAACATATCAATCTTTGCCTTCAGTTTTAGCATGTGATACAGAATTTGATATTGTGATTTCAGATGAAGCCCATCGAACAGCAGGGGTTAGTAAAAATGAATTAGGGCTATTCAATCTTGTCCATAGTGATAAATTGAAATCAAAACTTAGGCTGTTTCAAACAGCATCTCCTAAAGTATTTAAAGACGACCTACTTGATATAGTAGAAAGTGAAGATGATGTTTTTGCATTCGACATGAATGATGAAAAACTCTATGGAAGAATCGCTTATGAAATGACATTGGGTGAGGCTATAGAGAAGAAACTTCTATGTGATTATAGAATAATAGCCATTGGTGTTGACGATGAAGAAGTCGCTTCCCATTTAAGGAATAGAACATACGTGGCTAAAGGGATTTCTGCTGACGAAGCAGCTGCATCAGTAGCTATTAGTGATATTTTTCAAAAGATTGACGTGTCCCACATGATATCATTTCATTCTAGATTAGCGTTAGCTGAAATGACTTCGGATGAGCTAAATAAACTTGGCATTTTTTCTGAAACAGTTAAAGGGACAATGAGTACTAAGAATAGAGAAAAAGCTTTTGAAAGATTTAAGAAGAAATCAAAAGCAGTTCTAACAAATGCCTTTGCCCTCCAAGAAGGAATAGATATAAAAAAGGTAGATTCAATATTTTTTTCCTCTCCAAAATCCAGCACTATTTCTATTGTACAAGCAATAGGAAGAGCCCTCAGATTAGACCCAAATAATCCAGATAAAATAGCGGCAATTGTAGTTCCCATTTATGCAACAGGTGACCCTAACGTAGAAATAAAGGAATCTGTTTTTAAAAGTTTATATCAATTAGTGTCAAGTATAAGTGCTGTTGATTATAGAATTAGAGCTCATGTAGAGGGTTTTACAGAGGGAAAAGGAGAAAGGGGTGAATCAAAACCAATTGATTACATAAAGCTTGCAGACTTCGAAAGGCTAGATTTTATAAACTTTACTGAAAAGCTTCGAAACGCATTTATTTATGGAACACTTTCAAAAAAGAGAAGAACTTTTGAAGAGAACCTAAACTTATATAAAGACTTCATATAAAATTTGCAGTTATTTTGAGTAAAAGAATATTAAACAAAATTGAAAGAGAAGCTTCTAAATTAACAATCAATTTAGAGGGAACTGACTGTACGCTTGAAGAATTGGAAGCCCTTTCAAGAACAGCATTTGATTCGAATTTATCAAGTTTAGTTGAACCTATTTCTGAAATTTTAAATGATAAAAATATTAATGAACCTCAGTTAAATGAAATAAAAAACTATGTAAAAAAACAGGGGGCAAATAAATGGAAAGCTAAAATCAGAAAAGATTATAGAGATGGTAAGCTTGAACAATATCAAATAGACAAGTTAAATAAACTTGGCATGATATGGTATCCTAAAGGTGGTGGAGGAAGTTTTGATGATTGGGAAAATAATTATTTGATTTTCAAGAATTTTGGATTCTGTATAGAAGTTAGAGAGTGGGTAAATAATCAAAGAGATTTATTTAAAACTAACAAAATCCCAAAAGAAAATCTTTTTAGACTAGAAATAATAAACTTTCCATTTGAATCTAATGAAAATGAAGAGTATAAGCTCACACGAAAACATTTGTGGGGGCTTAGGCAACAGTTAGAGAAAAAGATGGAAGATTATATAAAATTAGAAAAGGAAAAACTTGGAATTTTTGCCTATTATGACAAATTAAAAGCTGAAGAGCAAATCGAAAAAGAGTTTTACAGAAATGCAAATAAATCTTTTGATTTTATGTCAAAATTGAGTAATCTTTCTATTAATGAAAGTTTTGATTGCCTTGATGAAATTATAAGAGGAAATTCAATTTATGAAAAGTTTATTAATGTTTTTCATAAAGAGGCACTTGAAAATGAATTAAAAATTCATAAAGAACTTAATAAAAAAATACCTAAATACATAATAAATTATTATCAGCCTATAAAAAAAGATAAATTAACAGATTTGGAAATTTATAATGAATTAGGCTTTTTCAATTCTTCTAAAATTGCTCCAAAAGTTAGAAAGAAAGCCTGTGAATACATGCTTAAATTAACGTCAAAAATAAATATAAGGAGTACAAAATTTTCTGAAGTAAACTATTTGATTTCAGAATTCAAAAAAGAAAAAAACTTAACTGAGCTTATTGAACTTAGCTTATTCATAAGAGAATATCCAATTTTAAAAGAGTTATATCTAGAAAAATTAGAAAACACAATCTTAAAATTATCTTCAAAAAAACAAAAGAGTTGAAAAAAAGAATCTATTCAGGAAAAAAATATCTATCAAATATTTCTAGCTCAAGGAAAAAAGAAATTTGGCACTACACCTACAAGTATGAAGGTCAAAAATCCTATTGGGCTAGAACTGAAGAGAGTCCAGAAGAATATCGGATTAGAATTCAAAGTGAGAAAATGACGATTAAATACAAATCGAAAGAATTTACTTTGGCTGAGCTTGAGGAAATGAAACACAGCCTAAAAAAAAAATATCTATATGATTTTGAGACAAACGAACTTTTGAGTGAAGAGGAAAAGCTTTTGAAAAAAGATGCAGGGAGATGGAAGTCTTTACAAAGGTCAAAAAGAAGAAAAGGTGCATTATCTCAGGACAAAGTTGACAGATTAAATGAAATGGGTATGGTATGGAATCCAACAAAGTCGGATTGGGATAAAAATTTTATTAATTTCAAAAAAAATGGATTAAATACAGATATCGAGGACTGGATAAATCAACAAAGGGATTTATATAAATTAAACAAAATGCCTAAAGAAAATTATAAAAGGCTTAAAGCTTTAAATTTTCCATTTGAAAACATAAAAGATGAAGAAATTAAGTTAAGTTATAGTAAAATATTTGAATTAATCGAAGAACTCCATAAAATGAGGGAGGAATTTGAGCTTTCTGAGAAGAAAAAATACAATTAAATCATCGGCATATCCTCTTCATTAAGTTCTGGTATTTCTAAACCTCTTAAATAAGTTAAACTAACATTTATAGATGAGTGTCCCATAGCTTTCTGTAGCTTGGTTATACTCCCTGTTCTTTTAAAGATTTCTATAGCCCCTGAGTGACGAAAAGAGTAAAGTGTTTGGTCTTGTTCAATGAGTTTAGAAACCCTCTTAAAACGCCCCCAAAGTGTCTTAAAATAGTCTTCATTAAATTCAATAGGGGTATTTGTAAAGATGTTATTTTCCTTTTTGCCTACAGATAGTTGTTCCCTTATAAATTCTGTTACAGGTACTATTCTATTTCGTTTTGATTTAACTCTATCCCCTCCAATAGAAATATACTTCAAGTCATTACTAAAGTCTTCCCATTTTAATAATCGTATCTCTCTATGGGGTCTTAGTAAACATCCGTAGGTTAGACTACAACACAGAAATAGATTGTGATTAAAGGCTCTTATCTCTTCTAACAAGCCACTTATATTCTCAATTGGCTTATGAAGTGTTTCGATTTGTTTACGTGGCTTTAAAGAGCTTATTTCGACTCTAAAGCCGTTCTCCTTCAAATAGTTTAAAAGAGCGTTTAAATGGCGTCTAGCTGTATTAAAACTAGTTGGGTTTTTATACCGATTTAGATAGTTATTTGTGAATTCAATAGGGATTGTTTTATGAATCTCAACCTGTTTTCTTAACTCATTGGCAATGGTTTCTATTGTGTTTAAGTATTTATCAGATAGGGGTTCATTCAATTTTTGAGCCACTAAAAAATCAAAATGTTCTAATTTATTTTTTGGTACTTCATTATCAAATGAATAGTTATTGTTTTCTAGGTAGTCGTAAACCGATTTAGCTAATAATTCAGCCTTAGATTTCCTCTCTTTTAAAGGAAAGTCGTTAGGTTTAAGTTTACTCTTAATCCTCTGACCGTTTAGTAATCGTATTCGTTTTGACTTTAAAGTAAATTCAATGAAGTATTCACCGTTAGCTTTACGCTTAACTTTTGGGTAAGACAATTCCATTTTGGCACGTATTTGGCATTTTACATTTTGATTAAATCGTAAAATGTTCTAGATGCTATGTATTTGCTGGTTTTGAGGAGTAGAGTTATTGGTTAGAGCGCCTGATTGTGGTTCAGGAGGTCGTCGGTTCGAGACCGATCTTCCACCCAAAAATGTTTAGGGACAATGTGAAGTTGTCCCTTTTTTTGTCTCTTTATTTTTCATTTGATTTGCGATAATATTTATTGAGCACGGTATTTATTATTGAATCGATAAAGAATTGTAGTTAATCTCTATTCTAACAATAACTACATTTATTACAAATCTAAACTCAATATTGTTTAATATTTTTGTATTTTTATCAAACAAAAATTAAACTATGTTTTCCTATCTCTATCAAATTACATTTGTTTTATTCCTTTTAATTGGAAATTTAGGTGATGAAAAAGATACCGCCACTCAGGAATTTCAGGGTAAAGCCTATTATTTTTCAAAATCTAAAATGGAACTAGGCGCTTGGGGTGCTCGTATGAGTGAAGCTCAGAAAAAAGAAATTAAAAACCGACTTAAGAATCGACTTGAAAAGACCTATGTACTTGCTTTTAATAAAGACGAGTCCATCTTTTATGAAGAGGAAAAAATTGATGCAATTTCTGGCGCAACAGATTCTTGGGGAAGTAATTTTGCACGTGGAAGACAATACAAAAACGTCAAAGAAAATAAACTCATTCAAGCACAGGAGTTTTATGGAAAGCGTTTTTTGGTCAAGGATGAGTTACAGAAAATTGAATGGAAAATGGGCTCAGAGTCCAAACAAATTGGAGATTATCTTTGTTTTAAAGCTACAGCAGTGATTCCTTCTAAAGAATTAGCTTGGTACGATTTTTCTTGGGGTGACTTAAGTCCTGAAGGAGAAAATCCTGAAGTAAAACTTACAGCTGTCGAAGCGTGGTACACCCTCCAAATTCCTTTGGGTCAAGGACCTGCTGAATATTGGGGTTTGCCGGGATTGATCCTGGAGGTTAGTGCAGGAAATACTACCATGTTATGTTCTCAAGTGGTCATTAATCCCAGTGAAATAGTAGAAATTAAAACTCCTGAAAAAGGGAAAGAAATTACAAAATCCGCCTACAGTGAAACAATCCAAACCAAAATGTTAGAAATGAGAAACAATCGTGGAAGAAGGAGAGGTTAGTCCCAATTTAATCAAAAGAACCAATCACTTTCATATGAATTTTAAATTCACTTCCATTCTGTTGTTTTTTTGTTTGGTAGTTCACAGTCAGTTAAAACTAGAAGGCGTAGTAACGGACAGTTTGGAAATTCCTTTACAATCTGCTAGTGTTGTTGCAATCAATAAAGCAACCAATGGTTTAGAAAGTTATGGGCTTACCGATGAAAAAGGCAAATACAAACTTAAGCTTAAAGGGGACGCTGGATACAAAATTCAAGTGAGTTCCATCGGGTTGATTACCATAAACGATACACTTCAAACAAAAGACGTTGACCTTATTCGCGACTACGTCCTTAGAGCTGATATTGTTTTGGACGAGGTTGTTGTAAAAATGCCAGTAGTGGTGCGAGGGGATACTTTAATCTACAATGCAGATTCTTTTAAAAACGGATCGGAGCGAAAATTAGAAGACATTATTGATAAATTGCCTGGCGTCGAGATCAATGAAAACGGACAGATTGAAGTAGAAGGGAAGGTGGTTAATAAACTCATGGTAAACGGGAAAGATTTCTTTGACGGGGATACCAAAGTGGGAACTAAAAATATTCCTTCTAATGCAGTGGATAAAATACAAGTATTGAGAAATTATGCAGAAGTAGGTCAGCTTAGTGGTGTCAGAAATAACCAAGACAATTTTGCAATAAACATTAAACTCAAGCAGGGAAAAGAAAGTTTTTGGTTTGGAAATGTAACGGGCGGATTCGGAGATTCTCCCGATGACAATTTGTATTTGCTCCAACCGAAACTATTTTATTACAATCCTAAATACAGTATTAATGTCATCAGTGATTTAAATAACATTGGTGAAGTAGCCTTAACTAGAAGAGATATCAGAGGTTTTGGCGGAGGTTTTAGAAGACCCAGCAGTAGGAGTGGAACCAGCATAGATTTAGGGGACAACAGCTTGAATTTTTTGACCAATCAGAGGAATGCACTTAAAATTGAAAGTAAACTCGCTTCAGCTAATTTTAGTTATTCTCCCAAACAGAGTCTTGATTTGAGTGGTTTTTTAATCTACAACAACAGTCAAATACTTTCCAATGAAAAAAGCTCCATACGATACACCAATGCAGGTTTAGGGATTCCAGATGAAGCTACTGAGCAATCCAATACGGAGCGGTCTTCACAAGGATTAGTCAAGCTTAGTGTTTCCTACAAACCCAATTTTAATAATCAAATTGATTACGATGTTTTGGCACGGGTTTCTGACGATTCTCAGTTTAAAAACAATACGTCTTCAGTGTTAGGAGTTACCACACAATTTGATGAAGTTACTCCCTACAACATCAATCAAAATTTAAGCTACTACTACACTTTAAATGAAAAAAACATTTTTGCTTTTGAAGCCCAAAGCGTGACTAAAAATGAAGATCCATTTTACAATGCAGTTTTAGAAAACGATCCCGATGCACTAGATCCGTTTGATTCAACGGCCAATGCCCTTGGTCTTGACTCAAGTTTGGGTACGTATGACCTTGCTCAAAATAGAAAAATCATGTCCAATCAATTGGACGCAAAACTGGATTATTATTATCTGATAGGGTCAAAGAGCAACATAAATTTTACACTTGGAACTCTCTTAAGTCAGCAGCAATTTAACTCCAGTATCTTTCAATTTCTTGAAAACAGATCTGAATTTGTACCCCTACCCACATTTAATGAGGGCCTGGTTACCAATGATGTAGATTATGATTTTAGTGATCTTTATCTAGGAGTTCATTATCGTTTTAGAACGGGAAAGTTTACGATTACTCCAGGGTTTTCTATCCATGCTTATGGCAATGAAAACACACAATTTGGTTTAAGTATCGAAAATAATTTCATCAAAATATTACCTGACTTTGAGACTCGAATTCAGCTCAAAAAAGGAGAATCACTTACGTTTAATTACAATATGCGCAACCAATTTACTGATGTAACACGACTGTCTCGTGGTTTGGTTTTTAACAGCTACAACAGTTTGCAATTTGGAGAACCCGACTTGCAAAACGCTCTTTCTCATAATCTGAGTTTATTGTACAGCAGTTTCAACTTATTTAATTACACAAATGTATTTGCTCGTGCAGCCTACACCAGTAATATCGATCAGATTAGAGGTCTGACCAATTTTGAAAATGTAATCCGAACAAGCACCTATTTTAATTCCAATTTTGCAGATGAGAATTTCAACCTTTTTGGACGTATTCAAAGAACGTTTGGTAAAGTAAGGACGAGTTTGAACACAAGTTTTAATTACAGTAAGAACAATCAGTTTATTCAACAAAGACAATCTGTAAATGAGCGTTTTACGCAAACGTACACCCCCGGAGTTCGTACGAATTTTCGTGTTGCACCCAATGTGAGTATTCGATACCGTTACAGCATTACAAACAACAATCAGGGCCTACGAGAAACTAAATTCATAACAAAAGCTCCTTCAATAGAGTTTGATGCCTACATAGTTGAAAAAATAACGGTCAAATCAAATTACAGTTACACCATACAAGAGCAATCGGGTGAAGCTTCACAGTCTTTTCAAATATGGAACGCCTCTGTTGCTTACAGAAAAGATAAAGATACCAAATGGGAATACGAGATTAAAGCGTCTAATTTGTTGAATGTCAGTTCCCAAATACGGAATAGTGCAAACAGTATTTCCGTTTTTAATTCCACTACTTTTATTCAACCTAGATTTGTAACTATTCGGGCCGTTTATCAGCTTTAATTAATTTCTTTTAAACAGTTTTTCAGAGATAATTCAATTCAAATTTGATTGACAAGAGAAAATAATCTTAGACATTCTCCGTTCCAATTAATACTATCCGGTTTATTTGCTTTAATTCACTTTTAAAAATGATACATTTACCCATCGAAACAAATTTTATGAAAAATTACCTCATTCTCCTTCTGGTCTCATTAGCGTTAACAACGGTTGAGGCACAGGGATTGAAATACGGCATTAAGGCGGGGTTGAATTTAAATTCCACTGGCGAGATTGCGAACTTAAAGACAGAGTTGTCTAGCATAGAGGACGCCAAAGGAGCCGTAAGCGGTTTCAATATTGGGTTTTTTGGACATTTTGAACTGGCGATGCTTTACGTCCGTCCAGAAATACATTTTTCAAAGTTTGAAACATCTTTTGATGCACTAACCGTAGGAAAATCAAGACTGGAAGCCCCAGTATCCTTAGGGTTTAAACTGCTGCCCATTGTAAGCGCTTTTGCAGGACCAACCTATCGTTATGAATTGAGTAAGGACAACAATGATTACTCCATCGAGTCTTTGAAAGGTGATTCTACTCTAGGTGTACATTTAGGTGCACGGGTTCATCTGGGAAAGCTGGGTATTGATGCTAGAATAGAAAGAGGCGTTTCTGAAAGTGAAGCCCGTTTGTTGACAAAAAACAATATTGATGCAGGAGTTATTGATACTAGAGCTACGGTTCTAAGCCTTGGCTTGTCTTATTCTTTTTAGAAAAGATTTTTATTTAACCACGTAATGAACTTCGGAGACTTCCGAAACACGAAAATATCCTAGCGGACTGTTTTCAGGCTTAGTTAAGTTTGTCATATTTCCATTTAGGTTAGCAGGATTGGTTTGGAAGGGACCTCCCTGCTGGGTGTTTTGAATGAAAAGAAGGTACCAATATTGATAAGCTGTTTTACTTAGACTGTACTGTCGGAAACGAATGCTGTCTCCTTTTTCAAGATCACCGTTCAATAATACACCGTAATATTCTGAGCCGTTGGAAAAGTCATCTCGAAACACATTGTATTCTGGTTCGTTTAGTCGCTCCCCCACAAATTCAAAAAAACTGAAGTTGACCTCACCTTCCGGGTCGATGCTGTAGGCTTCGAGTTGAGTTGATGTATTCCCAAAAAAAGAAATACTATCCTGCTTTATTTCATAGATGGCTGCAACAGGATTTAAAACTTCACTACCGCGATACTCTTGATCTTCAAAGCGAATTTCAAGGGTTAATTCACTTCCTAACTTAAAGGGAAGGGTGTCCAGTGGGAAGTAAGTTCCGCTGTTCCCTTGTTCCATAAATTGATAAGTGTTGTTTTGTTCGTCTTTTACTTGAACTTCAGCTCCATTTGCAGGGATTCTAAGATTTTCAAAATAGGGTGTAGTTTTGGATAGAATAACACGTTGTTCGGTTTGCTGTGTTTCTTTGATCCAGTTTAATTGACCTTCGATGACCAAACGTTCGGAGGAATAGTTTAAATCAACATCGATCACATCTTCACAAGAAGCGAAGAGGGTAACAATTAGAACGAGAAGGAAAGAGATTCTAAACATGGTTTAAAACTTAAAGTTGTAGGTTACGGAAGGGATGATCCCAAAAATAGATAAGCGGATGGCCTCGTTTTGGCCTGTTGTACTGTTTTCTTGAAAACGAATAGAAGCTGCATTTTTTCTGTTGTAGGCATTAAAAACACTAAAAACCCATTGTCCTGAAAATGCTTTATTTTTTCTGTTTGGAGTGTAAATGGCAGACAAATCAAGGCGATGGTAATTAGGAAGTCTGCTGCTGTTTCTTGTTTCGAAATTCGGAATAGAAAAATTCAAAAAGCGGTATTGTGCTTCCGGGTAGGTAATGGGTTGGCCTGTTTGAAACAAAAAATTGGCGCTGAAGTCCCACTTTTTATTGAAATCATAATTGGTCGTAATCGAAATGTCATGAGTTTTGTCATAGGGTGTAAAATACCAATTTCCATTATTGATTCCTACTTCTTCTGGAGTTCTTCCGGGAGTTCTCTGTTCAGATCTAGATAGGGTGTAAGCCATCCAACCCGTAAGTTTTCCCTCGTTTTTTCTAAAGAGAAATTCCAGTCCCTTGGCTCTTGCTTCACCGTTGAGTAATACTTGTTCAATAGCATTATTTGCGATCAGCTCGGCACCATCAATGTAGTCTAAACGATTTTGAATGGTTTTGTGAAAAACTTCCAGTTCTAAGTTAAAGCGATTTGAGTTGAATGTTTTGAAATAACCCACTGCAAATTGATCCAATAACTGAGGATCGATAAAGGTACCGCTAGGTGCCCAAATATCAATAGGAGTAGGGGAGTTGGTGTTAGAAATTAAGTGCAGGTATTGTACCATACGATTGTAGCTCAATTTAAAAGATTGACTAGGCTTGTTCTGATAAGCTAGAGCTACACGAGGTTCAAAGTTGAAAAAGTTCTTCAGTACCGTACCTCTTTTAAAGTTCGTTTCTCCAATAGGAGAAGCTCCTTGGTAAAGCTTTAAAGCTGAATTGTACAAAAGAGGAGTGTCATTGGCATAGGTATTTAACTTCTGCCCCAAACGGATGAAATTGCTAAGCCTTGCGCCAAATTGGAAACTGGTTTTGGGACTTAATTGGTAGTTGACCCCAGTGTAAAGTGCACTTTCCAAAGCATATTTATCTGTTAGTTTATTGGTTTGAACTTGCGAATCCTCTTTTGTGGGTTCAATCAAACCGGGATCGAATTTGTAATAGATACTGTTAACACCATATTCTAATTTTATTTTTTCATTTAAATAATGCTTGAAGTCGTATTTGAAATTGAAATTTACAATACTGGAATTCCATTCAAAATCAGCAAAACTAAAATCAAGACGGTAGTCGTAATCCGAGTAGATCAACGATAAATTTGAAAAAAGTTTGTTGGAAAACAAATGATTCCATCTAAAATTAGCAACCGAATTTCCGTAGGCATTGTTAAACAAATTGGCAATGTCAAAAACATCTCTTCCAAAGTAACCTGATAAGAACAGGTTGTTTTTATCGTCTAGGGTGTAACTAAGTTTTGTGTTCAAGTCATAAAAATAGGCTTTGTTGTCCTCAACACTTTCTACTAGAGGGAGGAACAAGTGGGCATAACTACTTCTACCACCGACCAGAAATGATCCTTTTTCTTTTTTTAAAGGTCCTTCTAGGAGTAACCGGCTGGAAATTAAACCCACGCCTCCTTGTGCGTTAAAATTATTGCTATTACCGTCTTTTTGATAAATATTTAAAACTGAGGAAGCCCTTCCTCCGTAGTTTGCGGGAATTCCTCCTTTGTACAGCTTAATGTCTTTAATAGCATCGGGATTAAAAACGGAGAAAAATCCAAATAAATGAGAAGAATTAAAAATGATTGCTTCGTCCAGCAAGATTAAGTTTTGATCGGCAGCACCACCTCTTACATTAAATCCAGAGGCTCCCTCGCCACCATTAGTGACTCCAGGCAATAGCGTTATTGATTTAATAATATCAACTTCACCCAAAACTGCTGGCATTTTTTTAATCGTGCTAATCGCTAAGGAGTTGACACTCATCTGCGGGCTTTTTAGATTGAGCTGTTCTACATTGTCACTAACAATTACCTCATCCAAAAGTTCTGCTTCAGGATTCAGTTTTACATTTAAAGTAAGGTCTTGAGTTAGGGTCAATTCCTTTAAGTAATTTTCAAACCCTAAATAACTGATCAATAATTGCTGTTGCCCTTGGGGAAGGTTAATGGAGTAAAACCCGTATTCATTTGTGGTTGTGCCCAGATTTAATTCAGGTAAAATAATATTGACACCAATGAGGGTTTCGTTGGTTTCAACATCGGTAACATAACCACTAAGAACAACGTTTTGCTGAGCATAAGAACCCAGCAAACCAAAAAATAAAAGAGCAGAAAAATAAAAATTTCGCATTTGAATGGGTTAAGAATTGGGAAATGAAATCAAATTTATTTTAAATGTTTGATTGTTTTAAAAGGTTTAGAACGAAAACCCAAAACCAATATTACCAATTAGTATTCCTTCGCTTCCGAGTCCTGGAATAGGTGGAATTTCCTCAGTAAATATCTCTGTGATTCCATTTGCTGTGGCAGTGAAACGCAACAAATCTGGAATGGTACCAACACCATAACCCAACTCAAATCTGAAGAAAATTGTTCCTCCAGTTTTGAGTCCAATCTTAAAGTTGGTCGTGTCCAAATTCAATTCTGTATTTCCTGATCCTATGATGGTTTGAAGTGCGTTTGAGAACTCAAGATTGGTAAAGGTAATGTCCGTAGATAGGGACCCTTTTCCCACACCAATAAAAAATCCATTTCCTTTTTTATTGAAGTAAAAGTTAACACCAAACTCTGTGTAGGCAATGTTTGTTTCAATAAAATCAAAATTTAGTGGAATACGACTGTAGTCAACATAAGGAGCAAAATGATTGTTTAAAACGGGAAGTACAAGCTCAGCAGAACCAGAAGCTAGATTGGGAATCCCCAATTTGAATCCAATTGAAAGTCGTTTTACTTTGATTGAATCTTTGCTCTCTTTTTTGGTATCTTCAGTTTGTGCCACACCAACAAACCCAGTAAACAGGATGATGAGTGTAATCAGAAATTTATGCTTCATTATTTATTTAGTTTAATTTTAGTTGAATGGTTTGCCAATTCCCAAGCGGTGTAGAAGACAAGCTTTGCTCGTTTTGCCAAAAGATCATACATGATTTTGTCTGGAGTATCTCCAGGTTTGTGATAATCTTCATGAGTTCCGCTAAAATAAAATATGACAGGGATGTTATTTTTTGCAAAATTGTAATGATCGCTTCTAAAGTAAAACCGATTGGGATCGTTTTCTTCGTTGAATTTGTAGTCAATCTTGAATTGGGTGTATTTGTTGTTAACTTCTTCGGAAATATCGTGTAAGTCCTGACTCAATCGATCGGCTCCGATCAAATAAATGTAATTAGGGTCCTTATCCTCTCTTTTGGGGTCGGTTCTTCCAATCATGTCTATGTTTAAGTTCGCCATAGTTTCTTTGAGAGGGTACAACGGATTTTCGGTGTAATATTTTGAGCCTAATAAACCTTTTTCTTCTCCAGTAACGTGGAGAAAAATGAGAGATCGTTTTGGACCCTGACCTGCTTCTGATGCCATTTTGAAGGCTTCAGCAATTTCTAGTAATGCAACAGTGCCTGAGCCGTCGTCGTCTGCACCGTTATTAATTTTACCATCCTTAATGCCGATATGATCCAAGTGAGAAGAGATGACTATGTATTCGTTAGGAAAAACAGAACCTTTGATGTAGGCTGCAATATTTTCAGATTGTACCTCTTTGCCTTTGATGTTTAATACCATAGGCTGGGCATAGTTTTCGGTACCTTTTGCCTGAACTATGTCATGACTTGAATAAAAGTTTTGTAGAAAGTCAATGGCACGTTTTTGACCGATGGTACCGGTTTCTCTCCCTTGAAAATAATCAGAGGCATAGACATAGAGGTTTTCTTTAAGCTCTTTGGCAGTGATGGTTTCGGCGAAGTGAGTAACCTCCTTAGAATTTTGTGCAAGAAGAATGCAAGGAAGCGTGATTAGGGCAAATAAGAGTGTTTTCATTTTACGATTATTGTATTAAATAAATTTTCCTATGCTACGAAGTTAAGTTTATTTTGCTTTTGTATTTCATTGAGTATGCCATCCCAAAGTCCAATGCGGAGTTCAAGGGCTTTTTTGGAATAATCAAGTGCTTCATCCCACTTTGAAGCATCGTTCCCGCAAAGTTGTTGAATCATCTCCAGGGCTAAGGGCCCATGCTCATCTGCATCTACTTCAATGTGACGTTCAAAATAATAGATCAAATCTTCAAGGTTTTCTTTGTTTGATTTTTTAAGATTCTTGATGATTTCAATAAACATATCAGGAATTAGGTCTTCTCTTCCAAAAGTAAATACAGCTGCAATAATGTGGGGTTGGTTTGTTTTAACCACTTCAAAAGTGAAGCTCATAAACTCTTTTATGTACTGGGGTATTGAGTTGTTTTCAAGTATGAATTCAATATTTTTTCCAGAACGGAGCTGCTCTATTATTCGATACATCTCTTTAGGGTTTGCACCAAGGGATTCCATGGCTTCGAGATACATTTCAAAATGACTCATGGGTTCCCCTTTTCGATTGATGTCGGACTCTTCACCCCAAACAATTTCGTTGATTAGTCTTGAAGCTGCAGGAAATCCTGAAGGCCTCCAAGGTACTTGGTTGCAACTTAATAAATTTTGAAGTTGTTTAAGTAGTGACATAAAGTCCCATACTGCAAAAATGTGTTGCTCCATAAAAAGACGGATATCTTCTATGGAATGGACACTGTAATAAACTTTGTGATTTTTTAACTTATCTCTTAAAGGATAAAGTTCTCGTTCAATTCTTTCTATCATAATCAAATGCATTATCTTGAGTGCAAATATACCTATTAATTAGGACTATTGGATCTAAATACACTCTTGTTATTCACGATATCGTCTGTTGCATTGACCTTGTTTCCAGGGCCTGATCTTTTATTTGTTTTCAGTACCAGTATGACAAAGGGTTGGAGAAAAGGACTTTTGGTAAGTTTGGGTCTTACTTCAGGTTTATGGGTACATACCCTTCTTGTTATTTTGGGAATAGGAAATTTGCTCGTACAATATCCTGAAAGCCAAAGAGTTTTGGAATTTTTAGGTGGGAGTTATCTTCTGTTTTTAGCCTTTCGATTGTGGAATTCTAGTAGAAAAACTATTGATAGTGAGGCAATAGATCCGAAAGAAAACAAAAAACAACCCTTTTACCTCACAGGACTCATCATGAACCTTACCAATCCTAAAGTGAGTTTGTTTTTCATTAGTTTTTTTCCTGGTTTTTTATTCCATGAAAACTGGTCCTATGGAATTCAATTTTTAACCCTTGGTGCATTGTTTTTTCTGCAAGCGTTAGTGATTTTCAGTATGATTGCAGTTTTTGCTGGACAACTGGGTAGGAAATTTGTTTTTGAGAGAAAAAGTTTAGTTTGGAATCGTTTTCAAGCTGTTGTTTTAACTTTGATTGCTTTGGTGCTGTTTTACCCTTAACTTTATCCTATTATTATGATGCATGGAGCCCATTAAGTTAATAGAATGTCCTCGAGATGCCCTTCAAGGGTATCCGAAACCCATTTCCACTGATGTCAAGATTGCTTATTACCAGATGCTTTTGAAGGTAGGATATGACACTTTAGATTGTGGGAGTTTTGTTAGTCCCAAAGCGATTCCTCAAATGGCTGATACAGCCAAGGTTATTCAGCAGCTTGACTGTAGTCAATCTTCAACCAAATTATTGACCATTGTAGCCAATTTGAGAGGCGCTACAGAAGCAGTCAAACATGAGAAAATTCATTATTTAGGATATCCTTTTTCTGTTTCTGAAAATTTTCAAGTTCGTAATACAGGTAAAACAATTCGTGAATCATTAGTGATTTTAAAGCAGATAAAGGATTTAGCTTCATCCCATCAAAAAGAACTTGTTGTTTATCTTTCAATGGGTTTTGGGAATCCCTATGGTGATCCTTGGAGTACAAAAATCATAAAGGCTTGGGTTGCGGACTTAGCTGCTTTCGGGATCAAAATAATCTCCCTTTCTGACACAGTGGGAACAGCAAAGACTGAGGATATCGATCTTCTTTTTAAAGAACTGATTTTGGCCTACCCAGAACTTGAATTTGGCGCTCATTTTCACGCCCATCCAGATCAATGGTATTCCAAAATAAATACAGCCTATTTGGCAGGTTGCAGGCGATTTGACGGGACAATTAAAGGCCGAGGAGGATGTCCGATGGCACACGACGAATTGGTAGGAAATATTCCAATGGAAAAATTGATTTCTTTTCTTACTGCTCAAAATGAATTGCCTGAAGATTTTGATGTGCTTGCATTTGAAAGTGCTTTCAATTTCTCCCACAAAGTATTTTTTTAACATTTGAACTTTCTTTTTTTACTTAGGGATTCAATCTTAAATAATGGACCCAAAAGAGTTTATTTTGGAAAAGCATCTTACAGCACTTTTAAAATTACTATATTTGCATGCAATTAATTACATATTAGTTGCTTATGACTTCCAACAAATTTATCGGACAAGGACTCACATACGATGATGTATTATTGGTGCCTGCCTTTTCTCAAACCTTACCCCGTGAGGTTTCTATTAAAACTCGTTTCAGCAGAAATATTCCTCTGAATATTCCAATCATTTCGGCTGCAATGGACACCGTAACGGAGAGTAGTATGGCTATTGCCATGGCAAGAGAAGGAGGAATTGGTGTATTGCATAAAAACATGACTATTGAAGAGCAAGCCGACAAAGTCAGGACGGTAAAGCGTTCTGAATCTGGAATGATCATTGATCCTGTAACACTTCCAGAAACAGCTCAAGTTTCCGATGCAAAACAAAACATGCAGCAGTACAAAATTGGAGGAATTCCTATCGTAGATGCTGATAAAAAACTAATTGGTATTGTAACCAATCGTGATTTGCGCTTTGAGAAAAACAACTCACGCCCCATAAAGGAAGTCATGACTAAAACCAATTTAATAACGGTTAATGAAGGAACTTCGTTAAAGGATGCAGAGCAAATTCTTCAGAAGCACAAAATAGAAAAGCTTCCTGTTGTTTCTCAAGACAATTTACTTGTAGGATTGATCACCTTTAGAGATATTACCAAACACACCACCAAGCCCAATTCCAACAAAGATGAATTTGGTCGATTGAGAGTCGCTGCAGCAGTAGGAGTGACTGCCGATGTATTAGAGCGGGTTACTGCGCTGCACGGAGCAGGAGTTGATGCGGTTGTTATTGATACAGCTCACGGTCATAGCAAAGGGGTTGCAGAAGTCCTTAGAAAAGTTAAAGACAAGTTCAGTGAGCTAGATGTAACCGTTGGGAATATTGCTACTGCCGATGCTGCGAAATACCTTGTGGACTTAGGTGCTGATGCGGTAAAAGTAGGAATTGGTCCCGGTTCCATCTGTACAACACGAGTAATTGCTGGAGTTGGATACCCTCAGCTTTCCGCAATAGTTGAAGTAAGTAACGCACTTAAAGGAACAGGAGTGCCAATCATAGCAGATGGTGGTATCCGTTTTACGGGCGACATACCCAAAGCAATTGCTGCTGGAGCAGATTCAGTTATGTTAGGTTCCCTACTTGCTGGGACAAAAGAATCTCCGGGTGAAACCGTTATCTATGAAGGTAGAAAGTACAAAACCTACCGAGGAATGGGATCGGTGGAGGCCATGAAAAAAGGAAGTAAGGATCGGTATTTTCAAGATGTTGAAGACGATTTGAAGAAATTGGTTCCCGAAGGAATTGTGGGTAGAGTTGCCTACAAAGGGGATGTCGATGAAAGTATTCATCAATTTATTGGAGGCTTACGCGCAGGCATGGGATATTGCGGAGCTCCAGATATTGAATCCTTAAAAACACAAGCAAAATTTGTAACCATAACCTCAGCCGGTATGAGGGAAAGTCATCCACATAATATCAGGGTAACCAAGGAAGCGCCAAACTACAGTCCAGGATAGTGATTTGTTTGGTGCTCTAAGAAGCAATGATTTTAAGAGTGTGTATTTTTCCAGAAATCGTAACTCTAAGAATGTACATGTTTCCGGATTCAAGTCTCAAATAGGTTTTAAAATTTTTGAGCTCTTGCGTTTTTATTTCCTTAATTTTATTCCCTATTATCGAGTAAACTTCAATAATACCAGCGCCTTCAAAGCCAATTAAATGGAGTTGTTGCTCATAATAAGCAGCTTTAGGTGAATTTTGAACGAGGACATGACTTTTAAAAGAAGGGGAGGGGGTGGCTCTTACAGTTGTAAAACAGAAGGAGATAAGGGTTAAAAAAAACAAACGATAAAACAAAGCTTGAAATTTTACTGCAATTTAAAAATTATTAACGAGTTATTAAAACTTTTTTAAACAATTTAAAATGTTAAAAACCAGCACAATACAAGACTTATTAAAAATAAAATCAAAATTTGTTGATAAGAACACAATATTTAAGTCTTTTTTCGTTGCTGTTCGACTGATTGTTCCCATTTTCATTTTGGTGATTGTTTTACAATCGTGCTCCGAATGGAATCCAGAAAACGAGAAAGTAGTTGCACGTGTTGGAGATCACTATCTTTATGTCTCTGATATTGAAAACGATTTAAAGGATTTTAAAAATTCATCTGACAGCATTTTTAGAACAAGAAATTATGTAGATGCATGGGCTAAAAATCAGCTTTTAGTTCAATCGGCTACAAGAAATCTTACTGATGATGAGTTGCAAGGTTTGGAGGATTTAATTGATCAGTACCGAATCGAACTTTATTCGAATGCCTACATTCAGTCTGTGGTAAATACGACATTAGACACGCTTGTCTCCACTCAAGAGATTGATTCTTTTTTATTTGCCAATAAAGGAGTTTTTAAGCTAAACGCACCTTTGTACAAAACCCGTTTTATTCAGCTGCCGCCTGACAATGTAGATCAAAATGAAATTCAACGTAGCTTCCAGCGTTTTAATCAAGACGATAGGGAATTTTTAGATTCTCTCTCTTTTCAATACAACAATTACTTATTATCAGACCAAGTATGGCTTAATCAAAGAGACTTGACTTCTGAAGTTGGTTTTTTGAATCAAGAAAACTCAGATAAATATTTAAAAAAATCACAATTTTTTAGAGTTGAAGATTCATTGGGAGTATATTTGCTCTACATTGATGAAATTCTAAAAAAGGGAGAGACCCCGCCAAGAATTATTTTAGAGTCAACAATTAAAAACATAATACGAAATCAACGTAAACTGAAGTTCACCAAACAATTTGAAAAAGACATTATTCAAGATGCTATTAAATCAAAAACTTATGAAAACTATTAGTTTTTTATTTTTCCTGATTACTGCTACAGTATCACTCCAGGCTCAGGATCAGTTGGCCAGTAGAATTAAAATCGATGGTGTTTCCGCGGTAGTGGGTGACTATGTGATCTTAGATTCTGATATTGATAAGACCATTATTGAAATGGAATCACAGGGCATCGATATTAAAGGCGTTTCCAATTGCCAATTGCTTGGTAAGCTTATGGAGGACAAATTGTATGCGCATCATGCCATACAGGATAGTCTTGAAATCAGTGTAGAAGAAATTTATGCAACTGTTGATCAGATCATGGATAATTTTATCCGTGAATTGGGAAGTGTTGAAAAGGTATTGGAATTTTACAATAAAGAAGATGAGTCTTCTTTTCGTCAAGACATTTTTGAAATAAATAAAATCCAGAAGTTGTCTTCGATGATGCAAGCAAAAATTGTTGAAAATGTTGAAGTAACGCCAGAAGAAGTTCGAGTATTTTTTGAGTCCATACCTGAGATTGATCTACCGATTTTTGGGACCGAGTTGGAAATTTCACAAATTGTAATCGAGCCTGAGGTAAGTGAGGCTGAGAAAGATCGAATTATTAACCAATTAAAATCGTTTAGAGAAGATGTCTTGGAACGTGGTTCGAGTTTTGGGTCAAAGGCAATTTTGTATTCACAAGATCCAGGTTCTCGTGCGTCGGGAGGAAAATATACTTTGAATCGAAAGCGACCTCAGATGGTTAAGGAATTTAGAGACGAAGCTTTTAGTCTTGAAGAAGGCGAAATATCAGAACCTTTTAAAACTGATTTTGGTTGGCATATTTTGATGGTAGATAAAATTCGTGGGCAAGAGGTAGATGTACGACACATTTTGTTGACTCCTAAAATCGAACCTGCTCAACTCGCAGAAGCAAAAAGTAAATTGGACACCATTCGCAAACGAATTATTGATAATGAAATAACATTTAAAGACGCTGCCTTGGCTTTTTCCAGTGAAAAAGAAACTAAATACAACGGAGGGGTTTTGATTAATCCTCAAACAGGAGATACCCGTTTTGAATTGACAAACCTTGACCCCGTTTTGTTTAGTCAGATCCGAGTTTTAGAGGATCAAGAAATTTCTTCACCTTTAATTGAAGAAGACCGCTCGGGCTTGAAAAAGTATAAAATTCTGAAGGTAAGTAACCGTTTTGACGAACATAAAGCTGATTATTCAACGGACTATGTTAGGATCAAAGCGTTGGCTCTTAAAGAAAAACAGTTGAAAGCCATTCAAGACTGGATGAAAGAAAAAATAGAGAGTACTTATGTCTACCTAAATAAGTCCAACCGCAATTGTGATTTTGTAAACAATTGGTTAAAGCTTTAATTATTTAAAATATTTAGGAGGAACCCAAAGCATTCCAAAACATTCCCCTTTTTCTTTGTGGATGTTTTTATGGTGAATTTTGTGTGCACGACGAATACCTTTTGCATATTTACTATTTGCCTTCTTGAAAATTTTAAAACGCTGATGGATAAATATGTCATGTACCAAAAAATAGGTCATTCCGTAGAGGAAAATTCCAATTGCTATCGGAAGACCGGGCCAGAAATTTAGTTCTCCCCATAAAATAACAAAGCCGGAGCTTACTAAAGCATAAAAAATAAAAAACAAATCATTGCGCTCAAACCAAGATTTGTGGTGTTTGATATGATGGTCTTTGTGTAAAGACCAGAGAAAACCATGCATGATGTATTTGTGGGAAAACCATGCCATGAATTCCATAAAGCAAAACGTTGCAATCAGACTAAGAATCCATAAAATAGTCATTGTTGATGGCTTTAAAGAAGGTTAAACCTGTATTTTAGATAACTACCTGCAAATACACTCATTTTCTGATAGTTAGGAACTCTAATACGTGTATTTTGAATATTTATTGAGGGTGTTTTCTTTAATTTTTTTAATAGTTTACTGTAGTACTTGTATGCAGTGTAAACTCCAAACTGAGCTTCAACAGGAAGCTTGAAAATACCGCTAAGTGCATGTTCAAAATCAGATTCAATTTCCTCGATGATACTCGACTTTGATGCTTCATCAAAATGATTAAAATTGACACTTGGGAAATAGGTTCTATTAAGTTCTTGATAATCATCTTTAAGATCCCTGAGAAAATTAACCTTTTGAAAAGCGGAACCCAAAGCCATAGCAGCGGGTTTTAATTCGTTGTATTCCTTTTCATTTCCTTTAACAAAGACTTTTAAGCACATTAAGCCCACGACATCTGCAGAACCATAAATGTAGGATTGATAGTCTTCTTGAGTATCGTAAATCTTTTTGTCTAAATCCCATCGCATACTCTTCATAAAGGCACGGATCAATTCGATATCAATCTCATGGGTATTAACTGTTTCTTGAAAAGCGTTTAAAATCGGATTAAGACTAATTTTTTGATCCAAGCTCAAATAGAGATCCTCTTCAAAGCGATCTAAAAGTGATTCCTTTGGATAATTATGGAAACTGTCTACAATTTCATCCGCAAAGCGAACAAAGCCATAGATATTGTAGATATGGTTTCTTATTGAGGGATGCAACATTTTTGTTGCCATAGAAAACGAAGTACTGTAGGTTTTTGTAACAAGCCTACTACAGTCTTCACTTATTTGATCAAACAGCTTTTTCATCGTACTAAATAATAGTTAAACAGATGAATAAATTTACAAAAACGTATGAATTTAGAGGTGAAAAATTAAACAAAAACTATTTCCTCAAGATATTTAGCCATGAAAGACTCTACTGAACGAAATAATTCGATTTGTCCTGGGAGCTTATCGGTATCGATTTCAATTTGCTGGGGACCAAATAATAGTAATTTAGAGTCCCTGTCAGCTAACAAGTCATTGTAAAAACCTTGTAAGAAGGGCATAATTTCTTCTTTGTTGGGCTCAACAGTTAAGTACGATACAAAATAAAATTTAGAATTGTAGCTGTAAAGTGTTTCTAAACTTGAAGTTTGAAGTGATTGGCCAAGGAATACAGTACGGTAACCGCTGCTAAGTATGAGGTAGTTTAAATACAGAACGCCTAATTCATGAATTTCGTTTTCTGGCAAAAAGAGAACAAACAAAGGGTGATCCGTACGCCGTGGCTTTTTCCTTTGGAGTGCTTCAGTCTGAAGATGAATCTTTTGTTTAATAAGATTAGTTATGAAATGTTCATGGGCAGGAGATATGGCGCCAGTTTGCCAAAGGATGCCTAATTCTCGCATTAGAGGCATAAAGACATTTAAAAATACATATTGAAAATCGTGATGTTGAAGTATCTCGCTGTAATTTGTGTCGAAAAGATCGTAATCAAAATTAATCATAGCAAGCTTAAAAGCATTGATAGCAACTTGCTCAGAATTTGACTTCAAAGCAATACTTCGAACCAATTCTGGTATTTCATCTTCGTTAAGGCTTGCAATTTTGGAGATTTTAAAACCGTGATTGTAAAGAAGAGTAACGTTTAAAAGACGTTTTAAGCTGTCTAAACTGTACCTTCTTATGTTGGTATCTGTTCGTTCAGGTTCTAATAAATTGTATCGTTTTTCCCAAATACGTAGCGTATGGGCTTTAATCCCTGAGAGATTTTCTAAGTTTTTTATACTAAAAGTGCTTTTTATCCTTTTCATCTGTCCTATTTACATATTAAAAGCTTAAACAAATATAGCAAAATATATTAAAACAATGGAAAGTGCGCACGAGAAGACTCGAACTTCCACGGGAAAACTCCCACTAGCCCCTCAAGCTAGCGCGTCTACCAATTCCGCCACGTGCGCAAAAGAAGTGACTTGGCTGGGGCTCGAACCCAGGACCCTCTCCTTAAAAGGGAGATGCTCTACCAACTGAGCTACCAAGTCAAAAGTGATTCGGCTGGGGCTCGAACCCAGGACCCTCTCCTTAAAAGGGAGATGCTCTACCAACTGAGCTACCGAATCTTTTGAGGCTGCAAATATAATTATCAAATATGTATTTATCCTCTTGATTTACCATAAATTTACAAGCTCTAAACAAAAAAATGATTTCACACAAAATTATCCTCTTAGGGTACATGGGCAGCGGAAAGAGTGCTGTGGGTCTGAAGCTGGGACAGGCTTTTGATGTAGATTTTATTGATTTAGATGACTACATTGAACAATCAGAAGGCATGACAATTCCTGAAATATTTAAAACAAAAGGAGAATTGTACTTCAGAGCTCAGGAAAGAAAATGTTTCGAACAACTTATGAACAAATCTAAACCGATGATAATTTCCCTTGGTGGAGGCACACCCTGTTATTACGACACCATGGACTTTATTGCAACTAGAAAAGACGATACCGCTTTTTATCTTAAAGCCAGCATAAATACCTTAAGTCATCGTTTGTTTGATGAAAAATCGAAACGACCCTTAATTGCACACCTTAAATCTCTTGATGCCGTAAAAGAATTTATTGGAAAGCATTTATTTGAAAGAAATAATTATTATCAAAAGGCACACTATGAAATTTCGACAGATGAAAAATCAATAGATGCTATTGTTTCTGAAATCAGAAAAAAATTAGCGTAAATAAATTCCACTATCAGCACCTTTGAGTATCACACTTACGTGCTCGTTTGTTGAGGTGGAGAGTGAAATGCCCTTAAAATCAGCCTTGATTGGAAATTTTTTATGGTTTCTGTTTACCATTACAGCCGTTTTAATTTGTTTTACCGGTATCTTAAGGAAGTGTCGTACTGCATAGATTAATGTACTTCCTGTATTTAAAACATCGTCTACAACAACAATGGACTTGTTTTCAAGTTCTGAAAGGGGAAGATCACAAGCTAGGTTTTCTGTAGGATTATCTTTATTTATTTTTAAAGTGCCGTAGCGAATCTTAATACCGCTCAGGTTTTCAATAGATCTGCCCAATTCTTTTGCAAGTTCACTACCTCGAGGAGCAATCCCTACAACAACCAAATCCTTCTCGTCCATATTGTTTTCATAGATTTGAAAAGCAATTCTTTTGATACTTGAGTGCATTTGCTCTTCGGTTTTAATTTTATCTCCGAGTATTGTCATGGTTTAAATTTACTTATTAAATATCGTCTTCACGTGCATTATCTTCAGAGAGGTTATCTAACTCTCTTCTTTCTTTTTTTGTGGGTCTTCCAGTTCCCTGGTCGCGTTTTGCGTGTCCCACTAGTTGTTGCAATTGATTTCGCTCAAGGTCTTCAGAGGAAATTTTCTCAACGCAATAAAGCCCTACAAGTTTAGCGCCAACTCTACTATTTGGGAGTGCTATTACTTCCAAATCGCGCCAGATTTGATCTTTACGAACCTTTACAAGGTCTAAGGGTAAAACTTCTCTAGAAGGTTTGACTGCTTTGTCCAGGATCATTACCTGACCTTTTTTACATGCATTTGTAGCCATACTTCTCGACTTGAAAATTCGCACACACCATAAATATTGATCAACACGCATGTTTAAAACTTAGTTAAGAGTTCACACAAAAATAAAGAAAATTGTATCTTGCAACGCCTAAAAGAATTGATCTTGAAAAATATTTTATTCCCCATATTAGTATGCCTGTTATTAGTCTCTTCTTGTAAAAAAGAAGATACGGTTGAACCTATCAGAGATGTTCAAGAACAGTCTATTGCTGATGACCAAATCTTAGAAGACTTTTTGTCAAGCCATTTTTATAATTATGATGATTTCTCAGATCCAGATTTTAATGACGAGATTGTAATGGATACCATTAGCGGTGAGAATGCTTCAAAAACACCTTTAATTAATCAAGTTAAGAAAGAAGTAATTCGGGTAAGAACTTCGGATGGGTCTTTTATTGATCATAGTCTTTATTATCTAATAGCACGAGAAGGTACCGGACAGCATCCTGCGTCGGTTGACTCAACCTATTTATCTTATGAAGGGCAGTTGTTAAATGGGCAAGTTTTTGATTCTTCTAAAACACCAATATGGTTTGATCTTTCTGAGGTAGTAAGAGGTTTTAAAGAAGGAACCCCTAAGCTTAAGTCAGGCGATTTTACAGTCAATGATGACAATACAATCAACTTTTTTGGATACGGACGAGGGATTTTATTTTTTCCATCAGGACTTGGGTATTTTAGCAGCAGCACGGGAGCGATCCCTGCCTATTCTCCATTGATCTTCAAAATTGATTTGTACAGAATTAATAAATCGGATCATGACGGAGATGGTATTTTATCTGCAGATGAATACGATCAAGACGGCGATGGGATACCAGATGACACCGATGGAGACGGTTTAGCAGATTATCTAGATGCTGACTAACGGTCTGCTTACTCCTTAAATACTCAAATTAAAAGAAGTAAAAGAGTAGCTATCCCGATCCTTTGCAATTTTAAAAGGAACTACTTTCTTTGAATTACTTTTTTGGCTTTACTAACAATAGCATTTTTATCCAAACCGTACTTTTCCATCAGTTGTGCTGGAGTTCCCGATTCACCAAAACTGTCTTGAGTCGCAACAAACTCTAGGGGGGTGGGGTTTTTTCTTGAGAGCATTCCCGCAATACTTTCTCCCATACCTCCAAGATAGTTGTGCTCTTCTGCCGTTACAATACACCCAGTTTTGTTTACCGAGTTTAAAATGATTTCATCATCCAAAGGCTTGATGGTGTGTATGTTAATAACCTCTGCGCTAATGCCTTCAGTTGCTAAAACTTTTGCTGCTTCCAAGGCTTCCCAAACTAGGTGACCTGTTGCAACGAGGGTTACATCCGTACCTGCTTGTAATAAAATACCTTTACCGATTTCAAAACCAAGAGCTGATGTTGTAAAGTTCGCTACTTTAGGTCTACCAAACCTTAAATAAACAGGGCCTTCATGGTCAGCAATTGCAATTGTTGCAGCCTTAGTTTGGTTGTAGTCACAGGGGTTGATAACGGTCATTCCGGGTAGCATTTTCATCAGTCCAATATCTTCTAGAATTTGATGAGTTGCTCCGTCTTCCCCTAAAGTAACTCCTGCATGCGAAGCACATATTTTGACATTTTTCCCTGAATAGGCAATGGATTGACGAATTTGATCGTAAACCCTTCCTGTTGAAAAGTTTGCGAAGGTTCCAGTAAAGGGGATTTTACCACCGATGGTTAATCCTGCAGCAATTCCCATCATATTGGCTTCGGCAATTCCTACTTGAAAGAAGCGTTCTGGATTCTCGTCAATAAAAGTTTGCATTTTAAGGGAGCCGATAAGGTCTGCACATAGAGCAACTACTTCTGGGCGTGTTCTTCCTAGTTCTGTTAAACCGTCACCAAAACCTGAACGGGTGTCATTACTTCCTTGATTGATATACTTTGTCATCTTATTTTTTTAGTAGTCGCCTAATGTTTCTTTATTTTCTGATAAGGCAGTTTCCAATTGATCGTCATTGGGTGCTTTTCCGTGCCATGCATGGGTATGCATCATAAAACTCACTCCGTTACCCATTTCTGTTTTCATTAAAATGGCTACTGGTTTCGATTTTCCTAATTTGCTTTTAGCCTCCTTTAAGGTAGAAATAATTTTTTCTAATGTGTTGCCTTCATCAAGTTCTAAAACAACCCATCCAAAGGCTTCAAATTTCTCTTTAACACTTCCTAAATGAAGAACTTCATTGGTGCTACCATCAATCTGTTTTCCGTTAAGATCAACAGTGGCAATTAGGTTATCAACTCCTTTTGCTGCTGCATACATTAATGCTTCCCAATTTTGTCCCTCTTGAAGTTCACCGTCACCCATCAACGCATAAACGGTTTTGGGGTCATTGTTAAGTTTTTTCGAGAGTGCTGCACCTATGGCTACAGAAAGTCCTTGTCCTAAAGAACCGGATGCTATCCGAATTCCTGGAAGTCCCTCATGCGTTGTAGGGTGACCCTGAAGTCTAGAGTCAATAAGTCTAAAAGTATTGAGTTCTTCTACAGGAAAATAACCGCGTCTGGCGAGTGTGCTGTAAAAAACGGGGGAGATGTGTCCGTTCGATAAAAAGAAAAGATCTTCGTTTTTACCGTCCATAGAAAAGGACGTATCGTGCTCCATAATTTCAAAATAAAGGGACACAAAAAATTCAGCACATCCTAAAGAACCTCCAGGATGACCTGAGTTTACTTTGTGGACCATTCTCAAAATATCGCGACGAACTTGCGTAGTGATATCTTTTAAAGAGGCGTTGTTAGTCATTGATAAAAATTTTCGGTAAAAGTAACCTTTCTAACATCCTTATCAAAGGGTAAATCAGGAAGATAATTAACAATTAAAAACCCATTTAAAAATCCTTGTAGAATAGTATCTTTACGCCCAATGAAATTCCAGCTTCACACTACTGACCAAAAGACAAAAGCACGTGCAGGTACAATAACCACAGATCACGGTACAATTGAGACCCCTATCTTCATGCCGGTAGGTACTGCTGCTACCGTAAAGGGTGTTCATCAACGTGAATTAAAAAATGACATCAATCCAGACATTATTTTAGGCAATACCTATCATCTGTATTTACGCCCTGGAACTGATATTTTGCAGCAGGCAGGTGGTTTGCATTCGTTTATGGGTTGGGATAAACCTATTTTAACCGACTCAGGCGGATATCAAGTCTATTCACTTTCAGCAAACAGAAAAATCAAAGAGGAAGGAGTTAAATTTAAATCTCATATTGATGGATCCTATCATTTTTTTACTCCTGAACGCGCAATAGAAATCCAGAGAGCTATTGGTGCAGATATCATTATGGCTTTTGATGAATGCACCCCGTATCCTTGTGACTACAATTATGCAAAAACATCAATGCAAAGAACACACCGTTGGTTGGAACGTTGTTTTAAAGCAGATCAAGAGCTACCGCTGCTTTATGATTATGAGCAAACTTTGTTCCCCATAGTGCAAGGAAGTGTTTATTCTGATCTCCGAAAAGAATCGGCTCATTTTATTGCTTCAATGAATGCTCCTGCAAATGCTATTGGAGGACTGTCTGTAGGAGAACCTGCCGATGAAATGTATGCCATGACAGATGAAGTTTGCTCAGTATTACCTGAAGATAAACCACGCTACTTAATGGGTGTTGGAACACCCATTAACCTACTAGAAAATATTGCCTTAGGGGTGGATATGTTTGACTGTGTTTTGCCTTCGAGAAATGCTCGAAACGGAATGCTTTTTACCGCTGAAGGAACAATAAATATTAAAAATAAAAAATGGGAAAATGATTTTTCACCCATCGATTCCAATGGCTATTGCTTTGTAGATCTTGAGTACAGCAAAGCATATTTACGACATCTGTTTAGCGTGAACGAAATGTTAGGAAAGCAAATAGCAACAATTCACAATCTGAGTTTTTATCTCTGGTTGATTCGTGAAGCTAGAAAACATATCTTAGCCGGTACGTTTTCAAATTGGAAATCACAAATGGTACGTCAAATGGAACCAAGATTGTAGTATGAAGTTGATTGATTTTTATATCATCAAACGGTACATCAGTACTTTTTTAGTTATGATATTGCTTTTTATCCCTATCGGGATTATGGTAGATCTTGCTGAAAAAATTGACAAACTCAAGGAAAAAGAAGTTCCCTTGCTCACCATCATGGAATATTACATTGACTTCACATGGTATTTCGCCAATTTACTTTTTCCCATTTTCTTGTTTTTATCGGTCATTTGGTTTACCTCCAAACTAGCAAATAATACTGAAGTAATTGCCATCTTAAGTTCAGGTATTTCTTTTTTTCGCTACCTCAAACCCTTTTTATTAGCGGCTAGTTTTATCGCCATTTTTGCTTTTTTTGCAGGAATGTACATTGTTCCTAAATCAAATTTAGGATTTAACGATTTTCGATATAAATACATTGTAAAAAAAGAAGCCAGAAACACAGATCAGGTGTATCAACAGATTAATGACAATGAATTTATCTACGTCAATAATTACGATCCTGTTCGAAAAAGAGCAACTAACTTTACTCTAGAGCATTTTGAAGGGAACCGTTTGAAGTTTAAAATCCATGCTGAACGGATTCGTTGGATTGAAAGAGATTCATCATTTCGTTTATCTAATTTCAGTAAGCGTACTTTTGTGGGGGATCAAGAGCGCTATGAAAAAATTTCTAGAAAAGACACAATTTTTGACTTTGAAATCAACGATTTAGCCCCTGTTAATTACATCGCTGAGACCTTAACATACAATGAGTTAAATCAATTCATAGAAGAGGAAAGAGAGCGAGGTTCTATTTTGATTAATAATCATTTACTGGTTCGTCATAAACGCTGGAGTATTCCAGTTTCTGCCTTTATTTTAACTCTAATAGCAGTAGCAGTAGCTTCCTTTAAGCGAAGAGGAGGGATGGGCGTAAATCTTGCTTTTGGAATCACCTTAGGTTTTCTTTTCATCTTTTTTGATAAGATCTTTGGGGTCATGGTCAGCAAATCAACTTTTCCTCCATTTCTTGCTGCTTGGTTGCCTCTTGCGATTTTTGGGATTTTAGCGTTCTTTTTACTTCGACATGCAAGACGTTAGAACTAAAAGCTTAATTCATTTCCATTTTATTGTATTCATTTTTGGATTTTCATCTGTCATGGGTGCGCTTTGTTCCTTAGATGCGATACCTCTAGTAATCTACAGAATGGTTCTTGCAAGCTTAGGTCTTGCTATTTATTTCGCACTTTTTCATCGTTCTTTTTTTAAGTTAGAAAAAGATTTGTGGGGTAAAGTTATTTTAGGGGGAATCATTATTGGGATTCATTGGGTGACTTTTTTTCATGCGATCAAAGTAGCAGGAGTATCGTTAACTTTGAGCATGATGGCAACGGGCGCATTCATAACAGCCATGATCGAACCGTTGATCAATAGACGAAAAGTTTTAGGATATGAGTTGCTGTTTGGGGGACTCATTGCGCTTGGGGTAGGGATGATCTTTCAGGCAGAATTTGAACATCTTTATGGCATAAGTGTGGCGCTAGTCTCTGCTTTTCTCTCTTCTGTTTTTACAATCTTAAACGCCCAAATGGTCAAAAAAGGTCGTGCTATTACCCTTTCTTTTTACGAATTGATCGTGGGGGCTGTTGTAGGATTGGTTTTCGTGCTATTTTCTGGGCAATACACCCTTACTGCTTTTGAATTGAATCAGTGGGATTGGCTTTGGATTCTATTAATTGCATGGGTTTGTACCTCATACGCTTTTAATGTGTCCATCAAAGTTATGCAGCATTTATCTCCATTTACAATCATGTTGATCATCAATCTTGAGCCCGTTTATGGAATTTTACTTTCTCTAGCCGTTTGGGGAGAAGAAGAGTTGATGAGCATTCGTTTTTATGTTGGCTTTACTATTATCCTTGGGGCTATTTTGTTAAATGGTATTTTTAAACGTCAAAAACAAAGGGCATAGTTGGAAGTCAATTCCAAAGAATTTTTACATTTGTCTCAAGATTTTAATTTATGGAGTATTTAGAATTTGAACTGCCGATCAAGGAACTTAATGATCAATTAGATAAGTGTAAACTTATTGGAGATGAAAGTGACATAGATGTTACGGAAACTTGCGAGCAGATTCAAGAAAAGCTAAAAGAGACCAAGAAAGAAATTTACGGTAATCTAAGCGCTTGGCAACGGGTTCAATTGTCAAGACACCCATCAAGACCTTTTACATTAGACTACATTAAGGCCCTTTGTGGCGATTCCTTTCTTGAACTCCACGGTGATCGAAATGTCTTGGATGACAAAGCCATGGTGGGTGGCCTTGGTAAAATTGAGGACCAGTCTTTTATGTTTATCGGAACTCAAAAAGGATACAATACCAAAACAAGACAATACCGTAATTTTGGTATGGCAAATCCAGAAGGCTACAGAAAAGCATTAAGACTCATGAAGTCTGCAGATAAGTTTGGGATTCCAATCGTTACCTTTATTGACACACCGGGAGCTTTTCCAGGTTTAGAAGCTGAAGAAAGAGGACAAGGGGAAGCCATTGCTCGAAACATTTTTGAGATGATGTCCATTTCTGTTCCTATTATTGTAGTAATTATTGGTGAAGGTGCCTCTGGTGGAGCCTTAGGAATTGGAGTTGGGGATAAAATATTTATGTTGGAGAATACTTGGTACTCCGTAATTTCTCCCGAATCTTGTTCGTCTATTCTTTGGCGCAGTTGGGAACACAAAGAAACCGCTGCTGAGGCATTAAAATTGACCTCAAAAGACATGCTCAAATTAAAACTGATCGATAAAATCATTGAAGAGCCCTTAGGAGGTGCGCATTATGACCGTGAAGCTACTTTTGAATCTGTGCGAAAAGAACTTCTTAGCACCGTGATAAAATTAAACAAATTGGATCTTGAAAAAAGAATTGAACAACGTCGAGAAAAGTTTATCGCAATGGGAAATTATCAAGCATAAAGGTTTTTTAGGTTGTTAACATTTTGCCGGAACTTATAAACAGTTGATTCTTTAAATTTAGGCTAGTTTCTAACGCTTATCTCACTTGCGTATTTATCCAAAGCGTGTAATTTAGACCCATGGAAAACAAGCGGCCAAAAGATTTATCAAAAGCACAAAACCCGGTAGTAATTAACCTTCAGCAGGGTAAGATTCCCCCTCAGGCTCTAGAACTTGAAGAAGCCGTACTAGGGGCAATGCTAATTGATAAAAAAGGAGTGGATGAAGTCATTGATTTGATTCAACCCGAAGCCTTCTACAAAGTAGCGCATCAAGTTATTTTTGAAGCAATTTTCCAGCTTTTCCAAGATTCTCAACCGATTGACCTTCTCACCGTTTCCTCTGAACTTCGAAAAAAAGGGAAACTAGAGAGTGTAGGAGGAGAATTTTATTTGGTACAGCTTTCTCAACGTGTAGCTTCTTCAGCACATATTGAATTTCATGCCCGTATTATTCTTCAAAAGTTTATTCAACGGAGCCTAATTAAAATCTCCAATGAAATCATTGAAAGTGCTTACAAAGAATCTACGGATGTTTTTGACCTTTTAGATGAGGCAGAATCAAAATTGTACGATGTTACTCAGGGAAACATTAAAAAATCCTCAGAAACAGCACAGAACTTAGTACTTGAAGCAAAAAAGAAAATTGAAGAAATTTCAAAGAGGGACGGCCTAAGTGGAGTTAGTACTGGGTTTGAAAAGCTTGATAAATTGACCTCTGGGTGGCAACCCAGTGATTTGATCATTATTGCAGCACGTCCAGGTATGGGTAAAACAGCACTGACCTTGTCTATGGCAAGAAATATTGCAGTAACCAAGCAAATACCAGTTGCTTTTTTCTCTCTAGAAATGTCTTCAATTCAATTGATAACTCGCTTGATTTCTTCTGAAACGGGCTTATCTTCTGAAAAATTGCGTACGGGTAAATTAGCGGATCATGAATGGCAACAACTCAATGTCAAAGTTACTGATTTGGAAAAAGCACCCTTATTTATTGATGATACCCCTTCATTATCCATTTTTGATTTAAGAGCAAAAGCTCGACGATTGTCATCACAACACGGAATTAAATTAATTGTTGTGGATTATCTGCAATTGATGACAGCAGGTACTTCTAATAAAACAGGAAATAGAGAACAAGAAATATCTACAATTTCAAGAAACTTAAAGGCTTTAGCTAAAGAGCTAGACATCCCTGTAATTGCCTTGTCTCAGCTTTCAAGAGCCGTAGAAACAAGAGGAGGAACTAAACGTCCGATGTTATCCGATCTTAGGGAGTCTGGTGCCATTGAGCAGGATGCGGATATTGTATCCTTTATTTATCGTCCTGAATATTACAATATTGACGAATGGGATGATGAAGAACGAACTCCCTCAGAAGGCCAAGCGGAATTTATTGTTGCCAAACATAGAAATGGTGGACTGGATAATATTCGATTAAAATTCATTGGACATCTTGGAAAATTTGAAGATCTAGATACCTTTGATTCTCCTTTTGAATTCCAATCCAAAATGAATCCAAATGAAACGGACATTCCAAACAGCAGTCTGCCGGACAACCCGAATGATGTATTTGGAACGCTGGATGAGGATGATGCTACTCCTTTTTAATTAAAATTCAAATTGCATTAAAATATCGGTTTGTTTGTCGGTTCCCAACAGAAAAACATGAGAGTCGAAGGGTTTCAATCCTTTTTTTTTGTAAAACTCAAGGGCCTTGTGGTTGAATTCCCAAACACCTAGCCACAATTGACTGTAGGCTTTTGCTTTTCCAATTTCTACTGCTTTTTCAAAAAGTTGACTACCAATACCTTTATTTTGATGGGCTTTAAGAATGTAGATTCGCTGTATTTCAAAAGCTTTACCCTCAAGGACCGTTTCCTTTTGAGCTTCTTCAAAATTCAGTTTTAAATAGCCTACCAATTCATTTCCACAAAACGCGAGATAAAAGGAGGTGTTGGGATCTGAAAGTTCTTTAGAGAGCTGATCAAGACTGAGTTGTTCATTTACATATTGAGACATATCCTCCTGTGTATTTTGGTCTTCGAAAGTTTCCTTAAAAGTTTGTACAGATACAGTGTGTAAACTTTTAAGATCTTCTTTACCTACAGGATGGATATTTAAAATCAATGGTTTCAAAGAGATTAGATTTGGATTCCAAAATCAGATAAATTATTCTCCAGTTGGATTGGATTTTGAAAATGAATGGTCTGAATCCCTAATTCTGCTGCCGCATTTATGTTTCGCTTGTTGTCATCAATAAAAAGCGAAGACGCAGCTTCTATTTCAAATCGCGCTAGAGTAGTTTGATAGATTTCAGGAAAAGGTTTTCTTGTTCTTTCAGTTCCTGAGACTACAATCCCTTCAAACCAATGGAGAAATTCAAATCGCTTTAATGCAATTGGAAAAGTCTCGGCACTCCAATTAGTCAAAGCGACTACACGATAATTGGGATTGTCGGTAAGTTTTTTAAGAATTACTACGGTTTCTTTAATAGGTCCTCCTAGCATTTCTTCCCATCGATCGTAGTACATTCGAATCCATTCTTCGTATTCGGGAAATAGTTTAATCCGATCATTTGTTGCTTGAACTAAAGGATATCCTGCATCTTGATTTTCATTCCAATCAAAAGTGCAAACTTCATCAAAAAACCACTGCATTTTTTTCCGATCACCATTAAAGACATCTAAATAAACATATTCTGGATTCCAATCCACTAAGACTCCTCCCAGATCAAAAATGATATTTTTTACTTTTTTCATAGCTCCTTTTCATTTGTTTGTTGTCCTACCGACATTAAATAAGCTTTAAGAAATGGATCAATTTGACCATTCATCACACCGTCAACATCTGACATTTCATGTTGAGAGCGAACATCTTTAACAAGCTTGTAGGGATGCATTACGTAATTTCTAATTTGAGAGCCCCATTCAATTTTCTTTTTAGACGCTTCAATTTCATCACGTGCTGCTAGTTTTTTCTGCAATTCAAGTTCATACAATTGGGATCGGAGTAGCTGCATTGCTTTATTCTTGTTTTCCAATTGGGAACGGGTTTCGGAATTTTCGATTATGATCCCCGTAGGATGGTGACGAAGTCGAACAGCAGTTTCAACTTTATTAACATTTTGTCCACCTGCGCCACTGGCCCTCATGGTTTCCCAGGTAAAGTCTGCTGGATTGATGTCGATTTCAATGCTCTCATCCACTAGCGGATACACGTAAACCGAAGCAAATGAAGTGTGCCTTTTGGCATTGCTATCAAATGGAGAAATCCGTACCAACCGATGAACACCGTTTTCACCTTTCAGCCACCCAAAGGCAAAATTTCCTTCAATTTCAAGAGTCACAGTTTTAATTCCTGCTACATCTCCAGCTTGATGGTTGAGTTCTTTGAGTTTAAATCCTTGTTTTTCTCCCCACATCAAATACATACGCATAAGCATGGCAGCCCAGTCACAACTTTCTGTTCCTCCTGCACCGGCTGTAATCTGTAATACCGCACTGAGGTCATCTCCTTCCTCAGAAAGCATGTTGCGAAATTCGACATCTTCCATACGGGCAAGTAGGTTTTGAAAATGGGTATCAACTTCCTCCGAATCAGCATCACCGCTTTTTTCAAATTCCATTAAGACCTCTAAGTCTTCTAAACCTTGTTTTAAATAGTGGTAATCAGTCACCCATTTTTTTAGACTACGCATTTGCTTCATATGCAATTCAGCTTTTTTTGGATCGCTCCAAAAGTCTGGCGCTAAGGTTTGTTCTTCTTGATTTTGGATTTCAACTTCCTTGGCTTCAATGTCAAAGATACCGCCTTAAGGCACCCAGGCGTTCCATTAAATCTTTGTATTGTTCGTTTGTAATCATACTCGAAAGCGTTTTCACAAAAATAGAAGAATAATGCTGTTGAACATGACCTTTTGAATCAAAAAAAAATATTGAACTCTTTACTATATTTATAGTTTTAGTAATCTTTTAAAAAAAGGGAGCTGTATTTTTTATCAATTGTTTGATTTTTGGCTTTAAATTTTACCCTTGACTTACATTTCCTAAATTTGAATAAAGAAAAAATAACATCTCAATAGTTTTTACTAGTTTTAGCTCTAATAATTTAGACCATTATGAATAAACCTTATCGTCTGGTATTGAGCCTTATGCTCTTTATGATTAGTTTGCAAGCTCAGGCTCAAACAGATCAAAGCAACGAACCCACCTCGCACAGTATCCTAGAAGAATCTGATCCCTTTAGAGGTTTTTTTGACTTTTATTACAACTCAGAAAAAGATAAAATTTATTTAAAAGTTAGTCAAACAGAAAAAGAGTTTCTCTATGTGAATAGCTTGAGCCAAGGAATTGGCAATAACGACATAGGACTGGATCGTGGACAATTGGGCAACGAAAGAGTGGTTTATTTTTCTAGATCAGGAAATAAACTATTACTCATTCAGCCTAATTTGCGTTACCGATCTACCTCAGACAACCCCCTAGAACAACGATCCATCAAAGAAGCATTTGCCAAATCGGTTTTGTTCGGCTTTCCCATAGTCGAGACCTTAACCGACGGTCTTTTAATTGATCTAACTCCCTTTTTATTGGAAGATGCACACGGGGTAGCCAAACGACTTAAGCAATTAAAACAAGGAAGTTTTAAGATCGATCAAACACGTTCTGCAGTTAATTTAGATCGGACAAAAGCTTTTCCAAAAAACATTGAATTTGATATGCTGTTAACTTTTACGGGTGAAGCCAAAGGAAATATGCTCCGTTCCGTTACGCCTACACCAGACGCGGTAACCGTTTTTCAACATCATTCCTTTGTGGAGTTACCGGATTCAAACTACAGGCCTAGAGCATTTGACCCTCGATCAGGAGCCAATGCAATAACCTACTACGATTACACCACGCCGGTGAGTATCTCTACTAAAAAGCAGGTTATTTACCGTCATCGTTTAGAAAAAAAAGATCCTAAAGCTGCGGTTAGTGAGGCTGTAGAACCGATCATCTACTATCTCGATAACGGTACGCCAGAACCGGTTCGTTCTGCTCTGGTTGAGGGTGGTCAATGGTGGAATCAAGCTTTTGAAAGTATTGGATTTAAAAATGCTTTTCAAGTAAAGATCCTGCCCGATGATGCTGATCCTCTTGATGTTCGTTTTAACGTAATTCAGTGGGTACATCGTTCTACAAGGGGTTGGAGTTATGGATCCAGCGTGTCGGATCCACGAACAGGAGAGATCATCAAAGGTCACGTAAGTTTGGGAAGCCTTCGAATCCGACAAGATTTTATGATTGCTTTAGGATTGACAGAGGCTCCTTTTGCAACAGCTAATAACAAAAGTGAACGGGCTTTAGAATTGGCATTGGCTCGAATACGACAACTCTCAGCTCATGAAATAGGACACACACTTGGATTTTCTCACAACTTTGCTGCAAGCGCTAAGGACAGGACTTCGGTTATGGACTATCCACATCCCTTTTTAAATTTAAATCAAGGTAAAATTGATTATTCAAAGGCCTATGAAACAGGAATTGGGTCTTGGGATAAAGTAAGTGTTGCCTACTCTTACAGTGATTTCCCAAAAGAAACAAATGAAAAAAAGGCCTTAAATGAAATTCTTGAAAATAGTGCAAAAGCAGGACACCGATTTATCAGTGATCGAGATGCAAGACCCATTGGAGGCGCTCATCCTAAGGCACACCTATGGGACAATGGTGCGTCTGCTTATCAAGAATTAGATAAGCTTATGAAAATTAGGGAAGTTGCGCTAAACAATCTTTCGCTAGATCATCTAAGAGATGGAGAGCCTTACAGTACGCTTGAAGATCGCATGGTTCCAATGTATTTATTGCATCGTTATCAAGTTGAAGCTGTAGTTAAACTTATTGGAGGTGTTGACTATGACTATGCGGTAAAAGGACCTATTTCTTATCAAACCAGTACTGTGGAAGCCACCAGTCAAAGAAATGCACTAAAAGCATTTTCAAATGTTTTAAACCCTAATGCATTGAAAATACCTGCACACTTAAGGAAGCTATTGCCGCCTCGATCCTTTTCAAATCCTAGGACTAGAGAAAATTTTCTTTCTCAAAGTGGGGTCGCCTTTGATTATTTGGGCGTTGCACACAGCTTGAGTAATGCTTTGCTTTCAATGATTCTTCATCCGGAACGTGCCAATCGATTGGTTACTCAATACGGTTTTGATTCCAACCAGTTAGGACTTAAAGAAACGCTGAACAGCCTTGTAAAATCACACTTCAAAATGCGCTTTAGAGACAGTCATGATCAGCAACTTAATGATTTAGTCAAAGCGAATTTGTTAAAACAAATGATGCATCTGGGACAACATCCAGAAGCCAATTCAATAGTAAAAGCACTCATTCATGAAGAATTGGTAGCTCTAGATCAATGGCTTGCAGGGCAAACTGAATATGGATTTGGAGAGGTTTATCGCAGTCAAATTGACCGTTATTTTGACAATCCTGAAGATTTTGTACCGCCAGTTTCCAAAAGGCTACCAGACGGTTCTCCAATTGGTTCTTTTTCCTGTGATGAATAATCAGAATATGCAAGTCAATTTAATCAGTGATACCGTTACCCAACCTTCCAAAGGAATGCTTGACGCCATGTTTTCCGCTTCTGTTGGTGATGATGTGTTTAAAGAAGACCCCTCTGTGAATGCCCTAGAAGAACAAGTAGCTCATCTTTTTGGAAAAGAAGCGGCTTTGTTTTTTCCTTCAGGGACCATGACCAATCAGACAGCAATTAAACTACACACCCAACCAGGAGATCAACTGATTTGTGATCACTATTCACATGTGTATCACTACGAAGGGGGTGGGGTAAGCTTTAATTCTGGTGTTTCGTGCCGTCTTTTGGAGGGAGATCGGGGTAGAATTTCAGCTGATTTAATTGCGGAAGCAATCAATCCACCTGATTTTTACCACAGTCCTAAGACGAGTCTAGTAAGCTTAGAAAACACAACAAACAAGGGTGGGGGAGCAATTTATGACTTTGATGAAATAATAAAGATTAAAGCCCTTTGCAAAAAGCATCAACTAGCACTTCACTTAGATGGAGCAAGGTTGTGGAACGCCTTAGAAGTAACCCAAGAGGCCCCTCAAGATTATGGACGTATTTTTGACACCATTTCTTTATGCTTCAGTAAAGGTTTGGGTTGCCCAGTAGGTTCTGTTTTGGTGGGTTCCAAAAATACTATTGAGAAAGCCCTTAAAATTCGTAAAGTACTAGGGGGAGGAATGCGACAAGCAGGTTATTTGGCAGCAGCAGCAAGTTATGCCCTTGAAAATCATCGCAAAGATTTAAACGAGGATCATAAAAAAGCTCGTGAATTGGCCGAAGCTCTTAAATCATCAAATCTCGTGGATAGAGTTTCGCCTGTGGAAACCAATATTGTAATTTTTTCATTAGTACCCGAAAACGATGAAACCGAGTTTATTCATAAAATGAAAGCAAAGGGCATTCATTTTATTGGATTGGGTAAAGGTAAATTAAGAATGGTAACTCACAGAGACTACTCAAATAAACAACATGAATATGTATTGACAACTTTAACCAAATTGAACTAAAATGAAGCAAACTAAATTGATGTTAATGCTGATTTTTGTAACCTCATTTTCAGAATGCAAAAAAAACGTACCTATGAATTTTGACACCACTCTTCAGCCTCCTGATGCTGAAAAAACTCCTTTCCAACTAAAAAAACATGACGATATTAGAATCGATCCTTATTACTGGATGCGAGAACGTGAAAATCCAGAGGTGATTGATTATCTGGAACGTGAAAATGATTATTTCAAAAAAATGACTCAGGACACTGAATCGTTTCGGGAGGACCTTTTTGAAGAACTTAAAAGCAGAATCAAAGAAGAGGACAATTCGGTTCCCTATTTTCACAATGATTACTGGTACATCACACGATATGAAAAGGGAAAACAATACCCTATTTACACCAGAAAAAAAGATTCGATGACTGCCCCAGAAGAGATTTTATTTGATTGCAATCAAATGGCAGAAGGGCATGACTATTTTCGCTTAGTGGGGATCAATGTAAGCCCAGATAATACTAAAGTGGTGTATGGTGTCGATACCGAATCGAGGCGTAAATACACATTGCATGTCAAAGATCTCTTAAGTGGTCAAATTTTGGATACAAATATTTTAAATACAAGTGGTGCCTCGGCTTGGTCTTTAGATAATCAGCACTTTTTTTACACTAAAAAAAATACAGAAACTTTAAGATCAGAATGGATATTCAGACACGATCTTGAAACGCCTAACGGTAAAGACGAACTGATTTTCCACGAACAAGATGAAACCTTTTCAGTGTGGGTAAGGGAATCGAAATCAAATGATTACATAATGATTTCATCGTACAGCACTCTTACTACCGAACAGCAGTTTTTAGATGCGAAAGATCCGCTAGGGAAATTTCGAGTAATTCAGCCTAGAACTCGTGGCTTGGAGTACAGTGCTGCTCAGTTTGAAGACAATTTTTACATATTGCATAATAGTAATGATGCAAAAAATTACAAAATCTCAAAAGCACCTATTTCCAACCCTGGCATTGAGCAATGGGAGGATTTATTGCCGCACCGTAAAGATGTCTTACTCGAGGATTTTGAAATTTTTAAAGATCATTTTGTCATTACTGAACGTAAAAACGGTTTGACCTCAATGAGAATTCAACGGTGGGATGGAACAGCCGATTATTTTCTGCCCGTAGAAGGAGAAACATACAGTCTTTATGGTGCCTACAATCCAAGTTTTGAAACTTCTAAACTTCGTTATGGTTTTACTTCTCTTCGGACGCCGAGTAGTGTTTATGAGTTTGATATGGAAACTCAAGAAACAATACTTTTAAAGCAACAAGAAGTGATGGATCAAAATTTTAGCCCTGAGCATTATGTTGAAAAACGCATTTGGGCAACAGCTCGAGATGGAGAAAAAATCCCCATTTCTTTAATCCACCACAAAGACACTAAACTCAACGAAAAAACACCTCTTTATCAATATGCTTATGGTTCTTATGGGTCAACTGTGGATCCTGGATTTTCGAGTAGTCGTTTGAGTTTACTTGATAGGGGTTTTGTTTTTGCCATTACCCACATTAGAGGTGGAGAGTATTTAGGACGACAATGGTATGAAAATGGAAAACTTTTCAAAAAGAAAAACACTTTTAATGACTTTATCGATGCATCTCAATTTTTGATAGATTCAAAAATGACAAGTGCAGCTCATCTTCATGCTGCGGGAGGTTCAGCTGGGGGTCTGTTAATGGGAGTGGTAGTAAACCAGGCTCCAGAACTCTATCGAAGTGTGATCGCAGCCGTTCCTTTTGTTGATGTTGTAACTACTATGTTGGATGAAAGTATTCCGCTTACCACCAGTGAATATGATGAATGGGGAAATCCTAATGATGAATCCTATTATGACTACATGCTTTCGTATTCGCCATATGATAATGTCGAAGCACAAAAATATCCTAACATGTTGGTTACAGCTGGATACCACGATTCTCAGGTTCAATACTGGGAACCGGCCAAGTGGGTAGCTAAATTGCGTGATGTTAAAACAGATACTAACGTTTTATTTTTAGACACCAATATGGAAGCAGGACACAGTGGGGCATCGGGTCGATTCAATGCGTTGAAGGATATTGCCAAACAATACACTTTTATCTTACAACTTGAGGGAAAGCTAGACTGATTTTTTTTATTAAATTTGCATCACCTTATTAGAAACAAAATATGGATCATTCGTTGAATACCTATCAAAATATTCTTGAGCTGATAGGCAACACCCCTCTTGTTAAATTAAAAAACAGTGTGTTGGGCTTTGACGGTGAGTTTTATGCAAAGTTTGAAGCTTTCAATCCAGGGCATTCTAACAAAGATAGAATCGCTATTCATATCATCGAAGAAGCAGAACGGAGAGGAATATTAAGGTCAGGGGATACCATAATAGAAACTACATCTGGTAATACGGGTTTTAGTTTAGCCATGGTTTCTATGATTAAAGGATACAACTGCATTTTAGCAGTTAGTTCAAAATCCTCTAAAGATAAAATCAATATGCTTAGCGCTATGGGAGCACAGGTTCATGTTTGTCCTGCAAATGTTCCTACTGATGATCCTAGATCTTATTATGAAGTAGCAAAAAGACTGCATTCAGAAATTAACGGTTCCGTTTACATCAACCAATACTTTAATGATTTGAATGTAGATGCTCATTACCGCACTACAGGACCGGAGATTTGGAAGCAAACCCAAGGAAAAATTACTCACCTTGTAGCCAGTAGCGGAACGGGAGGGACCATTTCAGGATGCGCTAAATATTTAAAAGAACAGAATCCAGAAATTCAAATTGTAGGTGTAGATGCTTACGGCTCAGTGCTTAAGAAATATCACGAAACTCAAGAGCTAGATCCTAATGAAATTTACCCGTATCGAATTGAAGGCTTAGGGAAGAATTTAATTCCTACGGCTACCCACTTTGATCTGATCGATCGATTTGAAAAGGTAACTGATGAGGAAAGTGCCCACCGAGCACGAAGTATCACCAAGTCCGAAGGGATGTTTGTAGGCTACACCTCCGGCGCTGCAATGCAAGCGGTACATCAACTTGCTCAAGAAAACTATTTTAGCAAAGAAAGTCATGTTGTGGTCATTTTCCCTGATCACGGATCACGCTACATGAGTAAAATTTACAGTGAAGACTGGATGTCGGAACAAGGATTTTTTGATCCAGAGAACGAATCGCATCGAAATATTGAATACATAAATGATCAATCTTCAAATAAATGAGAGATTTATTCCAAAGAATACACGAAAATAAAGGCCCCTTAGGAAAGTGGGCCTCGCAAGCTGAAGGATATTTTGTTTTTCCAAAACTCGAAGGCCCAATTTCTAATCGTATGAAGTTTAAAGGCAAGGAAGTCATTACTTGGAGTGTGAACGATTACCTCGGTTTGGCTAATTTACCTGAAATACGAAAAGTAGATGCTGAGGCTGCTGCAGAATTTGGTTCTGCATATCCTATGGGTGCACGTATGATGTCTGGTCATACAGAACTTCATGAACAATTAGAAAACGAGCTCGCCACTTTTGTAGACAAAGAATCCGCCTATCTTTTAAATTTTGGTTACCAGGGTATTCTCTCTACTGTTGATACTTTGGTAGGGAAAGATGACGTAATTGTCTACGATGTTGATGCTCATGCCTGTATCGTAGATGGTGTAAGATTGCATTTAGGAAAACGTTTTACCTACAAGCACAATGATGTAGAGAGTTTAGAAAAAAACTTACAGCGCGCCACAAAAGTAGCAGAACAAACCGGAGGAGGAATACTGGTCATTTCTGAAGGTGTATTTGGTATGCGCGGAGAACAAGGAAAGCTAAAAGAAATAGCAGCACTCAAGAAAAAATACAATTTCCGTTTTTTAGTAGACGATGCCCATGGTTTTGGAACCTTAGGTGAAAATGGAAAAGGAGCAGGTGATGAACAAGGAGTTCAAGATGAAATAGATGTTTACTTCGCTACTTTTGCCAAGTCAATGGCCTCTACAGGTGCCTTTGTAGCAGCTGATAAAGAGATTATTGATTATTTAAAGTACAATATGCGCTCGCAGATGTTTGCCAAGTCTCTACAAATGCAGTTAGTAAAAGGAGCGTTGAAACGTCTGGACATGCTTCGAAATCGACCCGAACTGAAAGCTAAATTATGGGAAAATGTAAATGCTTTACAGAATGGTCTGAAAGAAAAGGGATTTGATATTGGTACTACTCAAAGCTGTGTCACCCCTGTTTATCTTAAGGGAAGCATTCCTGAAGCCATGGCTTTAGTAAAAGATTTACGAGAGAACTATGGAATTTTTTGTTCTATTGTTGTTTATCCTGTAATTCCGAAAGGTTTAATATTGCTTCGCTTGATACCTACGGCCACACACACACTTGAAGATGTTCAAATTACTTTGGATGCGTTTGCTGGAATTCGTGAAAAACTTGAAAACGGAACCTACAAAAGGCTTTCCGAATCGGTGAAAGCAGTGTAATTTTTAGTTAAAGAAGACTTTAATCATTTAACATTACTGGCATTACGAGTAGGGTAACATCCTCACCCTCAACGGTATGATCCATAGGTGTAAGAATTCCTGCTCTATTGGGCAAAGACATGGATAGCTTAACTTCGTCACATTCCATATTGTTAAGCATTTCAATTAAAAATCTTGAGTTAAATCCAATTTGCATATCATCGCCTTGGTAATCGCAATCTAATCGTTCTTCAGCGCTATTACTGTAATCAAAATCTTCAGCAGAAATTTGAAGAGCAGCACCAGCTATTTTTAGTCGTATCTGATGTGTTGTTTTGTTTGCGAAAATACTAACTCGTCTAACAGAGTTCAGAAAATTAATGCGATTTACCTGCATTTGATTTGGGTTTTCTTTTGGAATCACCGCCTCATAATTTGGATATTTTCCGTCGATTAATCGACAAGTGAGTACGGAATCTCCAAAGGCAAATTGTGCATTGGTTTCATTGTATTGGATAGTAAGTTCATCTGCAACACCTTGAAGAATACCTTTGAGTAATTGCAGTGGTTTTTTCGGCATGATAAATTCTGAGGTAATCTCAGAATTAGCATCATTCCTAGTGTATTTAACCAGCTTATGAGCATCGGTTGCCACAAATGTCAATCCAGAATTTGAGAACTGGAAAAAAACACCGCTCATCACTGGTCTTAAATCATCATTACCACTGGCAAACAAAGTGCTATTGATTGCAGTATGCAGTAAGCTGGACGAAACGGTTGTCGTTTTAGAATCCGTTAGTTGAGCTGCCTTAGGGAATTCTTCTCCAGCAACATAAGCAACCGCATACTTACCATTATTTGCACTAATCTCTACGGTATTTTTGTCTGTTTTAATAAAGGTCAGGGGTTGCTCTGGAAAAGTTTTAAGCGTATCTAGTAATAAGCGCGCAGGCAAAGCCAGCGAACTATTACCTTCCGATTCAATAGCCACACGTGTAGAGAAAGTAGTCTCCAAATCTGAAGCAGAGAGGGTTAATGTGTTTCCGTTAATTTCAAATAAAAAATTATCTAAAATCGGGAGAGTGTTTGTACTGTTTATGACTCCACCAAGCATTTGAAGCTCTTTGAGAAGTGCGGCACTGGAAACAATAAATTTCATCTGTAATACGGTATTAATTAATTTTTAAGAAGATAAAAATCTTCATTTTGGGATACGCTTTTGCCTCAATCAAAAGGCAAACAACTTATTCTCAAATATATTTGAAATGCTTTGATTCTTAAAACAAACTTATCAACATTCAGCGGCTTAAATGTTTACTTCTTCTTCGCTGATTCATCCAACCAAAACTTAGGGTTATGAGGATGGGACTGAGGAGCATAATAATTTTCCAGAGCATTCCTTTTGATTCAATTTTTTGTGGATCGAGGTAACTGAACTCCCATTCTTTTTGACGCATCATAAGACCTTGCTGATTTCCACTCAAATAATGAATAGAATTCATAAGGAATTGTTTGTTTTTGTAAAAATTATTGGTCCATTTATCAAATCCCAATTGTAGTGGAGCTCCTTTATCTATTTGA
>Ga0228672_1000117_pt1 | contig 55588 bp, 56 predicted proteins | sample 90DmetaG_FD_182788 | JGI IMG/M metagenome (GOLD analysis project Ga0228672, IMG submission 182788) | Seawater microbial communities from Monterey Bay, California, United States - 90D | ecosystem: Environmental > Aquatic > Marine > Coastal | place: USA: California | collected 2016-11-08 | reverse complement strand
CCCTCATTACAGTCTCCAATCGCCTCCCAGGCTTCGTTTTCTCCAGGAACTTCGTTGGGATTTACCCACCACTTGCTTTTCCAAATTTTACAGTTATATACCACTTGAGTTCCTGCAATTTGATATTCATTTGCAGCTTGGTACTCGGGGATTTCACATAAAAGCGTTCCTCCACCTTCCCCCATACAATCGATCCCTAAGCCTGAAAAAGTTTCTATTAGAAAATCATTGGCTTCATTAATTGCAGTTTGTGGGCTGCTTCCATTCAGCGCTTTTGAAGCCGTATTTAAATAAGAATATGCCGAGCTGCTATTCCCCGCTAATAAGATTTGCCAAATCATTATTCCGTCATTAGACCCTTCTCGTTCTGGGTGGTTACTAATATAATTTGATAAATCTGCTACATTTTCGTGAGTATAAGTAAAATATGGACCCCAAGGTTCTTCTGGATAATGAACCCCTGCCGCAATAGTAAAATCATATTTATTGGCATAATAAGTATAGGCATAGTACATAATTTTTCTATTGGTGCTCGCGCCAGTATTATATCCTTGAAAAGCAACCAAATCAATTTTATTCCCAACCGCTTCAAAAACAGGAATCATGTGTCCCGTAGAAGAAAAACCAAAAAGATTGATTCCATTTGTGGGGACAGTCCCTTGATACAAATTATCGTCATTTTCTCCAGTAAGACTGTTTCTGTTTTCAAAACGATATGGGGAAGAAGTATCGTTATTCACTTGCCCACCAAGTGCACCTCCCCCAGCAGGAGCACAGGCTAAAATATAGCCTTCTGACTTGGGCATGATTGCCCTTGATTCATCAAAAAAAGCAATAAAATGTGCTACATTTGTCTCATTACCAATGTTGGTAAACGAACCATCAGGTTCAAAATCCCAATCTATTCCAGCAAAGCCGATATCATCAACTAAATCTTTAATTTGAGTATAGATGATTTCAAAAGAAGAAGCATCTCTCCAATAGGTTTCACCCCCAACAGAAAGAATCACATTGATTCCTTTTTCTCTTAAAATACTCACACTCTCTTTGAGGTCGCATCCAGAATAGGGTACCTCTATGCCTGTTCCAGATAAATCAAAACTGCCTTTTTCATAACGCATATTGGGTTTAGCAAAACTCAAAAACACATGATTTACGAAAGGAGGGATATCCCGAAGTTTAGAGCCTTGTCCTGGACCTGCATAGGTTTCTGACCAAGAAGGAAAATATCCCAAAATGACTGGTGCATTAATGGGGTGGGCATTTCCTCCAATTGATGTACTTGTAGTCGTTGAAGTAACAGTATCGGTGGGGGGCGGTGTAACCGTGGGTGTGCTCGTTTCTGTTGGTGGCATGATCTCTTCTACTACTGGAAGAACCTCCTCCTCCACAACCACAGGATCTATCGTAGTGGTTTTAGAGCAAAAAGTAAGGCAAAAGCAGAGGCTTAAAAGTATAGGTAACTTTTTCATCATTGAGTAAGTTTGGGTTAAGACAATAAATTTAGCTAATTAATTCTTACTTCATCATTGTACAAATTATAAAATGTATTTATCTAAAAAGCCTACTGATCTTCGCAATTAAAATAACGTATCCCCTCCCAATTTCTTTTAAAAAAATTATCCTTATCCTTAATGAACTCCTCTAAGGGAGTACTCCCAGGAAGAACAGTACGCCACATTATGGGAAAATCTTCTGGTGTTGTTGTACATTCAAAAGACTCACAAGGATGTCTGTATTTATAGCGTGCGTGTCCTGCTTCATGATAGAAAGTATAAAGGCGTTGAACAATTGAAAAATCTTCCCAAAAAGATTTAATTATTTCAAAACTAACGGTATCATCATCACAGATATTGAACGCTCTACCTGCATGATCTGAAGTAACTCCCGAAGCAAAATCAGGTTCGGTACCAAAAAATACTGAAATAACTTTACCACTACCGGGGTCAGGCTTGCCAGAACGAATTGCATCGGCCACAAAAACATCCCAATAATCATCAAGCGAACTATCTTCTGTGAGGATAGAATAAAACGGATCTATTATTTCTTCCGTTTCTTCTTCTTTGACAACCGTTTCAGGTTCGACGGGCTCTTTTTTACAAGATAAGGTTGTTATAAATATAACAATGAATAAGACAGTAGAATAAACTGTTTTTGAATTCATGGTACTCGATATGGGGGTTAAACAAATATTTAACTGCAATATATATAAAAAAACGGTCTTTCTTTTAAGTTTTAACCATTCAAGGCTTCCGCACCCCCTACAATTTCTAAAATCTCGTTGGTAATAGCGGCTTGACGCGCTTTGTTGTAGGTTAACTTTAATTGATCTCTCAATTCGGTCGCATTATCGGTTGCTTTGTGCATGGCCGTCATACGGGCTCCATGTTCACTCGCGAAAGAGTCTCGCAAGGCTTTGTAAAGTTGCATCTTGATACTTTTGGGCAACAGTTCGCTAATAATTTCCTCTTGAGTAGGTTCAAAAAGATAATCTCCTGCTGAAGTTGTTTCAGTAACTTCTGCCTCTATAGGTAAAATGGTTTCTGTTAAAACTAACTGGGTGGCCGCATTTTTGAAACTATTATAAATAACCTCAACTTTATCGTATTCTTTGTTAGCAAAGGAATCCATAAAACCTTGAGCAATTTCACTGGAGTTAGCAAAGGTCAGCTCATCATAAATTCTATTGTTGTTTAGAGCAACAGAATGCTTTTTTGCTAAAATATCATCCCCTTTTTTCCCTAAAGTCAATAAGTGAACCTCGTAATTGCTATGGTCTGCCACGTATTGGTTTACTGCTTTGATGATGTTAGAGTTAAATCCTCCACACAATCCCCGATTAGAAGTAACTGCAACAAGTAACACCTTATTTACAGGTCTAACTTGAGTGAAAGGATTGGGTGTATCTCCATCCAATGAACCACTCAAATTTTGAATTAATTCGGTTAACTTATCTGAATACGGTCGCATGGCTGTGATAGCATCTTGAGCTTTTTTAAGCTTCGCTGCCGATACCATTTTCATTGCAGAGGTGATCTGCATGGTCGAGGAGACCGAGGCAATTCTATTCCGTATTTCTTTTAAGTTTGCCATAATCGATTATTCGAATTGTGCTGAAGTGCTTTTAGCTACTGCATTTAAAGTGTCTATTACTTCGTCCGTTAATTTTCCTGCTTTGATCGAATCTAATACCGGACGGTGTTTCGCATTCAATTCTTCTAAATAAGCGCGTTCAAAAGCTTTAACTTGATTTACAGGAACGTTTCGTAACAAGTTTTTAGACCCTGCATAGATAATTGCTGTTTGATTTTCAACGGTAAACGGATCGTTTTGTGCTTGCTTTAAAATTTCAACATTACGTCTTCCTTTTTCAATAACATTTAAAGTAGCTGCATCCAAATCAGAACCAAATTTTGCAAAGGCCTCCAATTCACGGAACTGTGCTTGATCTAATTTTAGCGTTCCCGATACCTTTTTCATGGATTTAATCTGAGCTGAACCTCCTACACGAGATACTGAAATCCCTACATTAATCGCAGGACGAACTCCTGAGTTAAATAAATCAGATTCCAAGAAGATTTGTCCATCTGTAATTGAAATTACGTTGGTAGGAATGTAAGCAGAAACGTCTCCTGCTTGTGTTTCAATAATTGGAAGTGCTGTTAGCGAACCGCCTCCTTTTACTTTATCTTTCAAAGAAGCTGGAAGATCGTTCATCTCTTTAGCAATACTATCGTCAGCAATTACTTTTGCGGCACGTTCTAATAAGCGAGAGTGCAAATAAAACACATCCCCAGGGTACGCCTCACGTCCTGGAGGACGACGTAATAAGAGCGATACTTCACGATAGGCTACTGCTTGTTTAGATAAATCATCATAAATGATTAAAGCGGGTCTCCCTGTGTCTCTGAAATATTCTCCAATTGCAGCTCCAGCAAAAGGTGCATAAACCTGCATCGGTGCTGGATCAGAAGCATTAGCTGCAACAATCGTAGTATAGGCCATAGCGCCTTTATCTTCTAGTGTTTTAGCAATTCCTGCAACAGTAGAAGCCTTTTGACCGATGGCAACATAGACACAATATACGGGTTCTCCTGCATCAAAAAATTCTTTTTGATTCAAGATGGTATCGATACACACCGTAGTTTTTCCCGTTTGACGATCCCCGATCACTAATTCTCTTTGTCCACGTCCTACAGGAATCATGGCATCAATCGATTTGATTCCCGTTTGTAAGGGTTCGTTGACGGGTTGGCGGAAAATAACCCCAGGCGCTTTTCGCTCCAACGGCATTTCAAAAAGCTCGCCTTCTAAAGCCCCTTTCCCGTCAATAGGATTACCTAATGTATTGACAACACGACCGACAACACCTTCACCCACATTAATTGAGGCAATTCGTTGCGTTCTTTTGACGGTATCTCCTTCTTTTACTCCTTTAGATGGACCTAACAATACCACCCCTACGTGGTCTTCTTCTAAGTTAAGTACCATTCCTTCAAGGTTGTTATCAAAAGCAACTAGTTCACCATACTGTGCATTGGAAAGTCCAAATACACGGGCAATACCATCACCCACTTCGAGTACAGTACCTACTTCATCCAGAGCGGATGCTGAGCTATAGCCTGATAATTGTTTTTTTAGTATTGCTGAAACTTCAGCGGGATTTACATCTGCCATGATCGTTTATCTTTAGATCGTATTCGTTTTTGTTAATGTTGTTTTTATCGCCTTCAACTGATGCACAACACTAGCATCGTATTGTGTGTCGCCAATTTGAAGAATGAAACCGCCGATAATTGCCGGATCAACTTTATTTACAAGTTGTACTTTATCCTTAGTCAAGCCTTTTGCTTTTTCCAAAACAAGTTTTTCCAAAACAGGAGATAATGGAACGGCGGTAGTAACTTCCGCTTGAATTTCTCCCTGAGTTTGAGCATAAAGGCGAACATACTGTTCTGCAGTTGCGGCAACAATCGCTAGGCGATTATTTTCAGCCAAAAGTGAAAATAATTTTAGCGTTTCAGGGCAAGCACCAGAAAAAATTGCCTTCAAAGCGGACTCTTTTTGAGCCACTGGAAGGATTGGATTTTCTAAGACCGTTTGCAATTCGTCATTTTCTTGCATTAGGACTCCCAAAGCAATCATATCTTTAGCAACCGCCTCAGAAGCTTTAGCCTCTTGGGCAAAAGATAATGTAGCTTTAGCATAACGAAGTGCAGCGCGCGTTCCTCTCATTTTACTTTAAGTTGGTGTCTTTTAATAATTGTTCAACCAACTGCAATTGCTTGTCGTTGCTTTCCAATTCTTTTTGAAGCACTTTTTCAGCAATCTCCATCGCAATGGAACCTACTTGTTCTTTCAACTCGTTTACAGCTGCTCGCTTTTCGTTTTGGATGGCGTCTTGTGCTTGCGCCAAGATTTTTTGTGCTTCAACTTGTGCTTCTTCTTTAGCGCCATTAATCAATTCAGAACGTGTTGCACGTGCTTCTTTGAGTAAAGCTTCTTTTTCAGCGCGCGCTTCTTTTAAGATCCGTTGATTGTCCGATTGCAAACTCTCCATCTCATTTCTCGCTGCTTCAGCAGAAGCAAGTGCATCTTTAATTGAAGTTTCGCGCTCATTGACTGCATCTAAAATAGGCTTCCACGCAAATTTTTTAAGCAAGAAAAACAAGCCTATAAAAATGAGGGATTGCCAAAAGAACAAGCCTAATGAAAATTCACCGATTAATTTTTCCATCGTTTAAAACGTTAAGTTAAAAAGGGCCTTAACAGGCAACTAATGTTATACTGCAAATAACGCAGCAAAACCAATTCCCTCTACAAGGGCAGCAGCAATCAACATCGCTGTTTGAATTTTACCATAAGCATCTGGCTGACGACCAATCGCCTCCATCGCAGAACCACCGATTCTACCGATACCCATACCTACACCGATTACTACTAATCCGGCTCCTACCATTACTGGAATTTCCATAATTATAATTTTAAATTAAACACTCTTTTTTTGACACATTGCTGTGTTTGGGTTAATGATGCTCATGTTCTTCAGCGGCAAAACCGAAATAAAGCGCAGAAAGCATCGTGAAAATATAGGCTTGTAATAAAGCCACTAATAATTCTATAATCGAGATCGCGAAAGCCAATCCAAAGGACAATGGGCTTCCCAACCAACTTTTAAAAATAAACATCAAACCAATTAAACTCATCAATACAATATGTCCCGCTTGCATGTTTGCATACAGACGAATTAATAAAGAGAACGGCTTGATAAAGATTCCCAGTACTTCTATAGGAATCAAAATAATATATAATGGGACTTTAGCATACCATTTCATTGAAGCTCCAAGAGGGTCAAAAATATGGAGCCAGTAGTCTTTGGTGCCTGTAAAGTTTGTAATTATAAAGGTAAGTAACGCCAAACCAAAAGTAACTGCAATATTTCCTGTAACGTTTACTCCCAAGGGAGTCAGGCCCAACATGTTTAAAAACCAAATGAAAAAGAAGACCGTTAATAGGAAGCTCATGTACTTTCCATATTTTTTTTCTCCAATATTTGGGCGAGCAATATCATCTCTGATATATAAAACAATAGGCTCAAAAAAGCGACCAATTCCTGCAGGAACACCACCGTTAGCAGCATAGGTTTTGGCCAATCCTTTAAACAAGAAAAACATCAAGAGAGCAATAAGTAGCATACTCGCCACTCCTTTAGTAATCGAAAAATCTAAAGGGGCAACATTTGTCGCGTGATGACTTTCGTCGTAATTAATGGTTCCTGCAGCATCTGTACGGTAAATTTTTGAATGATCTAGTTTATAATAGAATGCGCCTGATTCCACAACAGCTTCTCCGTGATGTAGTTTTGAAGAAGAAAAAACATGCAATCCATTGTCCCATAAAATTACAGGAAGAGGAATTCCAACATAAATATGTTTTCCGGATTCGTTGGTGTAGGAGAACAAACTAAAATCGTAAGCATCTTGAAGGTGATGTGAAATATACGCTTTAATTTCTGCTTTTAAATCTCCAGAAGCTTCACTTTCTTTAGCCTCTAGGGAGTAGGGTGCTGAAAACAACGCTGTGAGGAGAAGGAAAAGGGTATACAATTTGTTTCGCGTTGTCAGCATAAAACTTGTTTCTGTGTAGTGTTTTTAGCGCTGCAAATGTAAGGCTTTCGAATAAATAAAGAAATAAATAAAAGTTTTTTTAACCGCCTTTTTTTGATCCTAAACAAAAGGGCATAAATCGGTTTGTAGAAAATTCCATTAAGAAGGTTGGCTGCTACCTGTAACGCCTTGCCAAAACTACTATCTCCATCAAGAGACCAATTGCATAAGGAGTGAAAAAAATGAAAAACTCGGAGCGCGTTAAAACGCCATCCATCTCAAATCTAGGGTGAAAATAAAAGAAGTAGATAATTAATTTTAAAGCAACAGTGATCAAATAAAGTGATGCTAAGTTTTCTTTTTTGTGATGTATTCCCCAAGCTAAAAGAAAAAGTGCAATAACCGCTAAGACTAAATTGATCCCATAACTCGCAATTAAAAACTGACTACTCGCCGGCAACAATTCAAGTTGAATAAACAAACCCAAAGGCATTAGAATTAGTAGAAGGACAATATAAAAGACGTTCTTTTTCATGGATTATTCCAAAAGCTTTTGCTTTGTTTATAAATAAGCCACAACACCATGATCAATCCAAAAACACTCAACACTAAAGCAAAACGGTTGGTGTGATACTGTGCATCTAAAAAAATACCCAGTTTGACAGAACCATACATGATAATTCCGATTTGAAAAGCGAGGCTAGAAAAGATCAGCCATCGATTAGGCTGTTTTTTCACGGGTGTTGGTTAATTTTTTGACTCCATCTTCCTCTGAATGCATAGAACAATTCGCATTGAAAATAGCTCCAGAATCTACTATTAATTTCTGAATAAAAACTTCACCTTCCACATTGCTTCCTGTTTTGAGAGAAAGTGTTCCAGATACGGTTAGATTTCCTTTAAATACGCCTTCAACATCCGCATTAGCACACAATACTTTTCCAATCACTGAGGCTTCTCTTCCGATAATAACTCTTCCAACAGTTTCGACATCTCCCACTAATTTACCGTCAATTCGGATGTCCGTTTTGGCTTTTATAGCGCCCTTTAAAACAGTGTTTTTATCTATTTTACTGTATTGTCCGTTTGAGTCTGATGTTTTCATTTTGATTCGTTTTTCCACGTTTTGTTTTTCATGTATGCTCGATATTGGGAGGTCAAAGCTACAAAATTATCTAAGGTTTCAAGTGCTAAAGCGCTTTTCATCCCTTGATTTGCTTTTAAAATTTCTATTTCTTGTGTGTCTCGTATGCCATGTATTACAACAAATGAATAGGTTTCGTCATACACGTCTTGACTGACGATCCAGTTTCTCTTGGTTGTGGATAGGATGCTTTTGACTTGATCATAAAAAGCCAAAGACTGCCTCTGATTACTATTTAAAAATGGGAAAATCCATTTGTAATTTTTATAAATCACACCCTTTTCCTCCAAGTTATTGTTTGCTTCAATTTGCTCAATCAATGCTTTTGCATTTATGCCCTCTCCCACTGCACTAAAATTTGTAGCAACTTCCTGAAGAGCTTCTTTCCATGTGGTTACACCATGGAGTCGCCCCTTAGTGTGGGCTTTTAAAAGCGCTATTTTAGGTTCCATCTGACTTCCACTTGTAACCACTTCAAGGGATTCAATTTCTCTTAAAACATTTTTAAAGTCTTGTTTTTCGAATAAATCTAATGCCTTTGCATACAACGTCTCCGGAGTTATAATGCCAGAATCGTCATAATTGTCTGGATCTGAAAGAAGCCGAGCAAATGAAGTGTCAGGATAATCCGTTACCAGCCTTGCTTTATTTTCAGCTGCAACTTGAGGAAACTCTTTTTCATTCATTCGATATAAATGATATAACGCTTGCACTGCAATTGCTTCTGGTGGATTGGATATAAGCAAGGTGTCTAATCGCATTCGAGCCAAGGGAAAATCGCCAAACTTTTCTTTGTAAATCATTCCCAACTGTAAATATGCTTTTTGATTAAGGCGGGTAATACTGTCTTTGGCGTTTTCTTTTTTAGGCAAAGCCGTTACATAACTCTCTGGGGTTTGCTGAATAAAAACTGCCTTTTTAGAGCTTAACTCTGAATCTAGTGTCGTCTTTGATAAAACCGTTTGTATTGATGCAGTCTGTCTCCAATTATCTACATTGGGTCGATTTCCCCAATTTGCTTTATACGTTTGACGCCCTTTCAAAACCACTTTTGGATTGTAAAAATAAAAAGCGTTTTGTGTACTTTTCTGTGTTAAAAATTGACTCTTTTTTGTCTGAGACTCCAATATTTTCTCAGCTAAAGACTGTTGTTCATCAATGTAATTTTGAAAAAACTGTAATTGCTCTTCCTGATTCATGGAAAGTAAGGAAAGTATGCTGTCTGTTTTTTGGATTGTTTTTTCATAAACAATAACTTCAGTAAGGTTCTCCCGCTTTCTTTTTAGTTTTTTATGAGCAACTGTGGATTCGTCAAAAAGTGGGAGTAGTTTATCTAAATAGTCTCCCGTTTTGAGATAATTTCCTTTTCCGAAATAATAATCGGATAAATCTTGATAATTTTCAATTTGGGTGTAAGAATCTATGGAGGGGGACTCTAGTGACCGATTGAAATGTATCAATGCCAAACTATCTTGTCTTTCTTCCAAATACAAACTTCCCAAGGAACGATTAAGTACATGTTCAAAAGGCTTGTTTTCATAATTTTTTAATAAACGTTCAATCCGCTCAATTCTGTCTTCAAAAACGGAAGAACGATTTAATAGTGTCTGCTTGATTTTGGCATTGATGTAAAACTTTCGAGGGGCTTTTCGCTTCAAATCAGTTATTGCTTCATAAGCCCATTGAGCTGAATCTGTTTTTTCAAGGGACTCAAAAAGTTGCCCTGAAATGAATAAATATCGTGCTTTTGACCTTCTTTTAGGCGCTGCAAGAGCGGCTCTTTTCATATAATAAGCCGCCGAATCTATCTCTTTCAAATTAATAAATGCCTCCGCAACTGTTGCATTTGCTAAGGGATAAAATTTATTCCGGGGATTCAATGATTTTGCAATGGGTTTTAAATTCTGAATCGCCAATTCGTGATTTTGTAAACGAATATTCGTTTTCTCTCGCCAAATTTTCCCTTGAACAAAAATACTTTGGTTTGCTCCACTTTTTAATAAAAAATTAAAGGCCTCCAGTGCAGGGAAAAAACGCCGATCAAAATAACGTGCTTTTCCAAGAAGAAGATAGGCCGCATCTATCTGCCGATTGTATTGATTTCCATTGATATTCATAGAGTGCTTTTGAATTGCTTTGACCGCTTTTTCTTCTGCACGATCAAAACCAGGAACTATAGAAGATTCATCTATGTTCTCTCCTCTCAAATTAATGGGCTCCACTGGAATTAACTCATAAAAATTATCTTCATAAGCTTGTTCCAAAATTTGTTTTCCAACAGCAAAGGCTTCTTTTCCATTGAACAGAACGTTATATTTTGTGGTGAGGGTATGATACTCTTGATTGATAATGCCTTTCTTAGTAGTACTACAGGAGTATAGTACAAAAAAGACTAGCGGGAAAATCCAAAAATAAAGGCCTGCTTTTTTCATTTGAGTTACTTGTAAGATAATAACATGAAAACTAGTGTTTTAGTATATCTTGAATCCCAATTAATTTGAAAAATACGCTTCTAACTCTTTGAGTGTGGATGCTGTAGTTTTTATGTCTTTTAAAATCACGCCCTTCTCCAGTAAAACAATCCGTTCGCAAACTTCTGTAACATGCGTTAAATCGTGACTGGAAATCAAAAAAGTGGTTCCGTATTTTTCGGCTTCTTCTTTTAAAAGATGTTTTAATCGAATTTGTGTCGTAGGGTCTAAATTTGCAAAAGGTTCATCAAGAATAACAATCTCAGGATGTCCTATTAATGCGCCAATAATTCCTGCTTTTTTCTGATTCCCTTTTGAAAAGTCACGTAAGTATTTCTTTTGGTTCAGCACTTCTGAATTAAAAAAAGGCTCAAACCCTTTGACAAATACGGTGACCTCTTCCTCCGTTTTTCCTCTCAAACGACCAATAAATTGATAATATTCTTCCACCGTTAAATAACCAATCAAATAGCTCTCGTCAATAAAAGCCGCTGTAGCGGGTTTCCAAGCTTCACTTTTTTGAACATCAATATCATTAATTGTAACACGACCACTCGTCGATTCAATCAAATCAAGTAATAAACTAAAAAAGGTAGTTTTGCCTGCACCATTATTCCCGACAAGGCCAAAAATTTCTCCTTTAGGAATTACAAGTTCTTGGAGGTCTAGGACTGTGACCCCTCCATAGGTTTTGGAAAGAGATTCTACTGAGATCATATATTATTTTTGTTAAAGGCCGCAAGGGTCTCGTATTTCTTACTTTGGTATATCTTTTCAATTTGAGTTAACAATTGATTTTTGAATAAAAACCCCAACACTCCTGCAATGAAAAGTCCAATAACTCCAGCATAAAAACCAAAAAACAGGTTGGGTATATAAAAAACAACTACGGGTAAAACCAATTTGGGTAACGCAAACAACATCTGTGTCAAGTTAAATCCTTGTGTGTTTTCAAAGGCTTTCGCCTTCACATTTAGCTTTATGGGTGTTACATTATAAGCTCCTGAAAAAAGATTAATCAAACTCCCAAAACCAAAGTTAAACACGCCTGCTGCAACAATAATTAACATTGTCTTTTTGCCAAAATATAAATAGGGAAATGATAAAATTGTGCAAACCACAACAGAAAACATAAGTAAATAAAGCTTGGATTTTAGGTATTCTTTATAGGGCAAGTTCTGTCCCATCAAAAAAGAATAATATTCACTATCCCATGCGGGGACAAATTGCCCAAAAGAAATCATAAATCCTCCTGTAATAAATATCCCTGCAAAAATGAGGATAGTAGGATTATCATTATAGATGTCCTGTGTAAAAAAAAACAATCCATAAAACAAAAACAAAAACCCCATCATTACAACTTGTCGAGCGCGAATGTTTCTGATAATCAAACGAATATCATTTTTCAAAAGTACTCCCGTGGGGCCCCAGGCATCAAGGAAGTGTAATTTTGATCCAATGATACGCTCCTTCTTTTTGCTTAGGCCTTTATCCAAATACAGTTGGGCTTTTAAAAATTTCTCTGTTAGGTACCACATCAAAATAAAGACTGCTAAAGGAATCCCTAGCCCTAAGGGTTGTGTATAAAGCAAATCAAAAGCTTGTTTAAAAAAAGAAAGTATGGGAACTTCCAAATACGTTTCTAACAAATAGCCGCCTGCAATGAAGGAAATGGTTCCAATGGCAACTCTTTTATTTTTATTGACAAGAAAAATCAAAAAGTTGTTTACCCCCGAAAGGGTTAGTATTCCAATAAACCAGATCCACAAAGAAAGGGTTGTCCCGTTTTCTTTACTAACTACAATACAAAAGGGAAGTAAAATGATCAGTGGAATAAAATTGAAAAAAGAAGTCAATGAACGCAGCATAACCCTTCGTATGATTTGCGCTTTTGTTATGGGTTGTATCAAAAGAGATTTTACGTCAGACACAGGTGGATTTTGAAAAAAATAGCGGAACAAAAAATCCAATGCAAAGAAATAAATCAGCCATTGATTTACAACGCTTATCGGATCCGCCTCTGGAAAGACTTTTCTAATGATAAAAAAAAGACCAATCCCTAATCCTAAAAAAACCAATAAAAAATAAAGTGTTAAAAAACCAATAAAAATTCTTGCCGCCATTTTTAATTCCCATTGCGGGGCTCTAAAGAATTTTTTCTTTGTTAAATAGAGAGATTGTTTAAGAGAAATAGACATAATAGGCTTTTAGGCTTTTGGAACCCTTACAATGATAATCATTTTTTTAAATTTGCCAAAAAAAAAGTTATGTCGTCATTCCATTCACTTAAGGTTTCTAATATTGAAAGAATAACCTCCAAAGCCGTAGTTGTCTCTTTTGAAATCCCCGATTCATTAAAAACAGAATTTGAGTTTCTTGCAGGACAATATATTGGTTTACAAGCTCAAATCAATGGGGAAAAAGTTCGCCGATCCTATTCCATTTGTTCGGCTCCACAATCGGGAATACTACAAGTGGGAATTAAAGAGGTTCCAAAAGGTGTTTTTTCTAGCTATGTAAATAAACATCTTGCTGTGGGCGACATATTGGAAGTTAGTGCTCCTGAAGGCCGCTTTACCCTAACTCGAGAGACAAATGCAAAAACGCTCGTTGGGATTGCTGCGGGGAGTGGTATTACGCCCATCATGTCCATTATAAAATCAGTAATAATAGGTAAATCTGATTCACAATTTGTTTTATTATATGGAAATAAATCTCCCGAGGAAACCCTGTTTTATGAAGAACTTTTGATGCTCGAAAAAGCAAACCCTAGACAATTAAAAATTCATTGGGCCTTCAGTCAAGCCAATGTTACAGAAACCCACTTTGGTCGTATAGACGCTTCTCTTGTTAATTACCTTTTAAAACAAATTGAAAATAAAGATCCCAAAGCATTTTATCTCTGTGGTCCTGAAGGTATGATCAATCAAGCTTCAAGTCAATTGATAGAAAAAGGAATGAATAAAGATCAAATCTTCTTTGAACTGTTTACTGCAAGCACAGAAACTGTGGCCATAACCTCCGCCGCAGAAAGCGGAACACTCACCTTAACCTGTGATGAAGTAACCCATTCCCTTGAGCTAGTCTCAGGTAAAACCCTTTTAGATATTGCCCTACAAGCTAAATTAGATGTTCCCTATTCTTGTCAAGGTGGAGTTTGTAGTAGTTGCATTGCCCGCGTTACAGAAGGAAAAGCCACCATGCAAAGCAATCAAATCCTTACCGATGCAGAAGTTGAAGAGGGTCTTGTATTAAGTTGTCAAGCTGTAGCTCAATCCGAAACCGTTAGTCTTGATTATGATGATGTCTAAAGCAAGTTTATAGCTGTTTTTAAAAAGGAATTAAATTGTATTGATGCAGCCTAAAATAAACGGCAATAATAATGATTGCCAGAATGAATAGGTTTTTTATCAAGTTGTTTTTTAAATACTCTAAGCCGAAACCAAGAAAAAAAGCCGTTGGAATAAAGCTTAATAACCACCTTTCTTTTCCATGATATAAATTTAAATATCTAAAAAGGATGCTGATAATCAACCATATAAACATAAATTGAAACGCTCTAAAAACGCCATTTTTACCCAATGTATTTTTGTATTGTGCCGATCTAAAAAAAAAAGCCGTTAATACACTACCATTTATTGCTATAAGCCAAAGGGTTTCGGAAACTTGAAAATCAATCGTGCTTAAATTATTGCTTTTATAGAAAAAATGACCTGTTAGAAAATAGGAACACACCATTAAAAATTGAGCAGTACATACAATTCCTGTTATCAAAATAATCCCATTTTGAAGTCTTCGATACTGAGGTTCAATAAAAAACAAAAAAGGAACCGTGTAAAAAAGAACAAAGTTGTAATTAAAAAAACTAATGCTTGTTATTAAAACGCTGAGAAGAAAAATCTCTTTAATAGGTTGTTTTTGTTTTAAATCTCTCGTGTAAACATTTAATGCAATCAACAAAAAAAGTCCAATCAGCCCTCTTCTTAAATCAAGCGTTCCTTCTTGATTAAATAAGAGTATGGCTAAGGGAAAAGAAAGAAGGTGGATAGCTCCAAATTTAGCATTCAATTTCTTGTTTTCTGAAAGGGTTACTAAAATAGTAATGACAATAAATAAAAAACTAAATCCGAGGGTTTTCAGAAAAGCTTCCTGTTTTATCGTTCCAAGGCTTGTGCAATAAATGACAAAAAGGTTTGCAAAGAAGCACAAAAAAAAAGAAGCAATGAAGGCTTGAATACTAACCCTTTTAAATATCTTTGCAAACATATTGGTTCAAATTTTAAATCAATTTATAAATTAATTCGCTTATGAAAGCTTTTTTTGAAGGAATCGCCTGGTTATTTGAAGAAATTCTTTTTCTTCCTTATGATCTTTTACGCCAACTTGAAAACAGCAGTTGGACACTAGCCAACTCAGTCAATTGGATCTTTTTACTGATTGGGTTTTCAGCTTTAATTTATTGGGTGTTACAACTCAACTTGTTTGATAAAAATGGGGAAGAAGATAAAGATCCTTCCGCACATTCTTTTTTATAAATCAAACCCTATATCGCTTCGGTAGTTGATTCCCTCATACTTGATTTTTGATAAAATTTCGTAAGAGCTTTTTACTGCATCTTGATGATTATTTCCGAAAGAAGTAATTGCCAATACACGTCCCCCAGACGTTTTTATTGAGTCTCCCTCTTGTTTGGTTCCTGCATGAAAAATCATTTTCCCTTCAAGCTGCTCGAGACCTGAAATCATTTTTCCTTTTTCATACGCTTCAGGATAGCCCCCTGAAACAGCCACTACCGTTGCAGCCGCAGAGGAATCTATCTCTAATGTTACTGCATCAAGGCGTTCTTCATTTACCGCCTGAAGGATGGCTAAAAAATCGTTTTTAATTCTTGGAATCACCACCTCGGTTTCGGGGTCACCCATTCGAACGTTATATTCAATCACTTTGGGTTCTTCTCCTACTTTAATCAAACCTATAAAAACAAAGCCTTTGAAAGGCAGATTGTCTTTTTTCAAACCTTCAATGGTTGGTTTGATAATTTGCGTTTCAATTTTTTCTTTGAATTCCTCCGTAACAAAAGGAACTGGGGAAATGGCGCCCATCCCTCCGGTATTCAATCCAGTATCTCCCTCTCCAATTCTTTTATAATCTTTAGCCATTGGAAGCGTTAAATACGAAGATCCATCAGTCAAAACAAAACAAGATAATTCTATCCCTGCCAAAAACTCTTCAATAACCACTTTTTTTGAAGCGGCCCCAAATTTACTTTCCAATAGCATTTCGCGTAGTTCTTTTTTTGCTGCTTCTAAATCCGCTATGATAAGTACTCCTTTTCCTGCAGCTAGACCATCGGCTTTTAATACGTAAGGGGGATTGCTTTGCTCTAAAAAAGCTTCTCCTTCCGCAAGAGTTTCGGCCGTAAATTCAGCAAAGGCTGCGGTAGGAATATTATGCCGCATCATAAACGCTTTGGCATAAGCCTTACTTCCCTCTAAAGTAGCGGCCTCTTTTTGGGGTCCAATCACTCCAACAGAAGAGAGCAGTGGGTCCTTTAAAAAGAAATCATGTATTCCGTTCACCAAAGGATCTTCAGGACCTACAATCACTAACCGAATGTCATGCGCTAAAACCGCTTTTTTTATCCCCTCAAAATCATTTACATCAATGGGAAGGTTGGTCGCACACGATGCTGTTCCAGCATTTCCAGGGGCTGCAAAAAGTTGGTCGCAATCTTTACTCTGTTTAATTTTCCAACAAAGGGTGTGTTCACGTCCCCCTCCGCCAATTACCAATACATTCATTCAAAATAATTTTTTCAAAGATAAACACTAATGATGGATCTCTGTTTATAGTCTCTTTTTAATCTTTTAAAAAAGTGCGCATTTCTTTTTCAATTGTTTTAACAAAGGGCAAATGCGCCTTTTTAGCTTCAGGTTGTTGTCCTTTCAAGCTCAATAAATCTGTAGAATTAATGATTGGAAAAAAGTTTTCTAATCCTGCTAATCGACTTTGCTGATTGGGATGTTCTAAGCCATCTGATAGAAAAAGAACGGGCGTTTCAAAAGCAACAGCGGGGAGGGCAGAATGAATCCTTGAGGTAATTACCAAAGAGGCGTTTGCAAGCGCCTCTAATTGCTTCGTTGCGGCCAAAATTCGCTCTTTTTCAGAAAATCTTTTTGTATCAATCAGTTGAGACGACCACACCACCGTTTCGTCCAATGAATCCAAGTAAGTGTGCACTCGCGAAATCGCCTTTCTATATCGAATATATTTGAAAGGAAACTTAAGTGTTTGAACCAGAATATTAAAAAGGCCATTTGTCTTGGTTCGTCGAAATGTTTGGGGTTCAGGTAATAAACGCTCCAAAGGGCTAATTACTACAATGCCTTTTCTTTCTTTTTTGGGGTTTACATAGTCTGTTCTTTTTAAGCTTAAAGTCAAACAAGCTGAGAAAAAAGTTTTTATGCCCTTACGCTCTAGTACTCTTTGGGTGTGTAAATCACGACAGCCTATGGGTTGATGGGCTTTTAAATAAGCAATTCCCTTTTCATTTAACATTCCTTTTTCTGCGGTAGGGTTCAGATGAAACGAAATAAATAGGGGAGTAATTTGAGCAGACGGAGGCCAATGGGAAGGGGCTTCCATAAACCAACCGTTCATAATAAGTTTTACCGGCTGTTCTGTGTAATCATCCAAACAATCTCGGTCTAATTCAATAATTTCCTCCTCCTTAATCAATTGCTTTGCTGCAATACTTTGAATATAATCCCCCAAATTATTAGAATTAGGATAAGCCAAAACAGCCGCTTTTTTATTCATGAGTATCCATTCGATTTAACATGCTAGTAAACGCTTTTTCTCTTCTTTCTAAAGGATAGGTTTTTTTTATTCTTTGCCTAGCTTTGCTCCCCAAATGTTCAGGTTCTGATTTTAGAAAATCGATTAAAACATCGAGGTCTGTCTTTGCCTCAAAAAGTAACCCTGTATTTCCAATGGCATCGGGAATGCCAAAAACCGCCTTTCCAATGGGAACGCACTCGCAAAGCATGGCTTCACACAAAACATTGGGCAAGCCTTCTATTTCTGATCCTTGAAAATAAAATTGGTTTTGGCTGTAAAGCGTCTTCAATTGTTCCCTCGTTTGGGTATCTAAAAGGTGAATATTTTCAGGAAGCTGATCAAAATTTAGGTCTAGGGATTTAATCCCTGCAATGGTAAACTGATGAGAAGGAAGTGCCTTTGCCAATGAAATAAACAAAGGAATTCCTTTACGCTCAAAGGTGCGCTGATCTGAAATGTTTGCCACAGTAAGTACCGTATTTTTTTGTTTCACTTCATTTGATTTCCAAAAAGTAGCGTCATAAGCCGTAGGGACTTCTTCTATAGGTGTTTGAAGATTGGGAATGAAATGTGAAACCCCTGACTGTGTTTTTGTGTCTTTTTTTGCTTGACCACACCCCTGTGCTAAACTTTTATGCACTACCCATATCTGATCGCATAGGCTGTAATTTAGACGGGCAATTTTTTGACGACTATTGTTTTTTAAAAAAATTCCATACGCTAAAGAAGGGCTTGAAACTGCGTCATACCCTCCGACGATTACAATACTTGTCTTACTAAAAAATTTTGTCCAAAATAGAGGCAAAAAAGAATGGTAATCATTAAACCAGCTTATTGTTGATTGAGATTGAAGAACATAAAAAAACCCTAAAAAAAACTCTCGAAATCGATTAAAGAAAAAACGAAAAGGGTCTTTATAAGGAGGGGAATGAATCAAAAGAACAGAATAACCAAGGGACTCAAGTAGTGCAACATCTTTGAGGACAAAAGTGTTTTTGATCGTACACACCAAAGTTACTTTCTTGGTTTTCATCCGTTGTCTTCTTTGAAATTAAAAAGAGCATCTAGTTGATCGGCTATTTTTCTACTGTCTGAAACTTTCGGAATCTTGTTTTGCCCGCCCAGTTTTCCAATACTTTTCATATAGCTTTTAAATCCTCCCGAAACAACTGAACGTATCACTAGGGGTCTCAGGACTTTTCCAACGATAAGGTCTTTGTAATAGATGTTCTTCTCCTGCATCACTTTATCAATTTCAAGGGCAAAAGTTTCCATGTTTTTTGGAGCCGCATCAAATTCAATATACCATTCATGGAATGGTAATCCTTCATTTGGATTGATTTGTGGTGCTACGGTAAATTCTCTGATTTGTACTGCGTCAACCTCTTGTTCTATCGCCCTTTTAAGTGCTTGTTCTACTTCGCTAACAATCACATGTTCTCCAAAAGCTGAGATAAAATGTTTAATTCTTCCGCTTACAATTACCTTAAACGGAGAAAGACTCGTAAACTGAATCGTATCACCAATATTATACCTCCACAAACCTGCGGTTGAAGAAATAATCATGACATAGTTGACGCCCAATTTTACCTCTTCTAAGGGAATCGCTGAAGGGACTTTATCAAAAAAGTGTGCTGCCTCTACAAATTCATAATAAATCCCATGATCTACCAAAAGCAACAGTCCCTTATCTTGTTGCTCATCTTGATAGGCGAAAAAACCTTCTGAGGCAGGATAAAGTTCAATGCTATCTGGAACGCGACCAATCAGTTTTTTAAAAATGGCACGATAGGGTTCAAAATTAACGCCCCCATACACGAAAAGAGAAAAGTTGGGAAATGATTCTCCCACAGACTCTCCTGTTTTATCGATTAAACGCTCAAAATACATTTGAACCCAAGAAGGAATCCCTCCTATAATGGTCATGTCTTCTGCTAGAGTTTCAGCAACGACCGCGTCGACTTTTGTTTCCCAATCTTCAATACAATTAGTCTCCCAACTCGGCATGCGATTTTTCTGTAAATAACCGGGAACATAATGAGCAACAATACCCGATAAACGACCTAAAGCAACTCCCTTTTTATCTTCTAAAACAGGGCTTCCTTGAAGAAAAATATGTTTTCCGTTTACAGCGCCTGCTTTTCCTGTTTTAAAAATATAATTCAGAATTGCTTCCCGAGCCCCTCGAATATGTTGCGGCATCGATTCTTTGGTAATGGGAATATACTTTGCCCCCGAGGTAGTCCCGCTTGATTTAGCATAGTAAAGTGGTCTTCCGGGCCAAAGAACATCGCTTTCTCCCTCTAAAACAGCATCAACATAATGCTTTAAACCCTCATAATCTCTTATTGGAATCGCGCTTTGAAATTCTTTTTGACTTTTAATTTTTGTCAACTCGTGTTCCCTTCCAAAACGTGTGTTTATACCTCTTTTTAATAATAAACTAAACACTCTCTTTTGAGCCTCAATGGGGTTTGTAATCCACTTCTGGTTTCTTCGGTGAATAATCCTGGCATATATTTTGGCCCCTAAAGTTTTAATCATTAGTCAGAAAAGTTAAAAAAATTGGCTGGATTTAAAGGATAGCCATCCATCCACAGTTCAAAATGCAAATGAAATCCTGTGCTAAATTCTCCAGTATTTCCAGCACTAGCAATGACTTCTCCTCCTATGACAGCCTCTCCTTGGGATTTACTGAGCGTAGCATTGTGCTTATAAACCGATAAAAAACCTGAAGCATGCTCTAAAATAATTACAAAACCTGTTTGCGCTGTCCATTCAGCAAAAATTACAGTTCCATCGGCAATTGCTTTAATGGGAGTGTTTTCCTCTAAGACAATGTCGATTGCAAAATGTGATTCCTTTTCATTAAACCTTTGTGAAATTGGTCCTTTCGCCGGTGGAAATAACAAGGTCTTGAGCTCTAAAGAACTATTGTTACTGTTTGGGTTGTATTTGTCTTCATTTGCAACAAATGCCCTGAGCAAGGAATCTTCCAAAATGGCAGGGATAAAACTACTGTTTTGTTCTGATGAATTCGATAATCCCTCCTTCGAAAGATCTTCCTCTTGAAAAGAAATATCTTCTGAAATTACAGCACGCACAGCATTTAAATATTGAATGTTTTGATTGTAAAGCGTTATCAATGAGTCGGTTGTAAATAAATTCTGAATTGCTTTTTGTCTTAATTCGGATGAATCATATCCCGGAATGTATTCTTTGATAGACGTGTAGGAAATGGTCATGAAAATTCCTGTACACAAAAGAGCCATTGTCAGAAACCCGCCCAAAAACACGCTAAATCTAGAAATACGCAACTGTGCTTTCTCTTCGAAAGTATCTTCATTAATAATAACCATTCTGTAAGAGCTGAATAGTTTTTTGAGAAAACGACTGCTTTTTGTTTCTTGTTTTGCCATAATTTAACACAAAGATACGGAATCCTTCATCTGAGAAAATACCCTCTTTACATTTTCATGTAAATCAAACTAAATATTTCTGTACATTTGTTTTAAAATAACATATATACTAATGGCTTTAACATTTTTAGGCATGATAGGAGGACCACAAATAATTTTAATAATCGCTGTAGTATTATTACTTTTTGGAGGGCGCAAAATTCCTGAACTAATGAAAGGATTAGGCAGCGGAATTAAAGAATTTAAAAACGCAACCAAAGAGGAAGAGAGTCCTAAAGTAGACGAAAAAAAAGACTAATTTACAACCTCTTTCAGTGAATTAATTATTGTGTTCAGCTCGAACATATAATCCCTTTTGTTTGCTGTAGGGGCAAATACAAATCCTTCCACAACCAAAATTCTTTTATTTATTGTGTCCTGAATCATATAATTTACAAAAGGTCCTGCCATAAAATCATTGGCAACTTCCCAAGTCCCTTTGGTTAAATAGGTTTGTTTACCCACTAATTCTGTTCGATAAAAATAGGGTCTAAAAGCCCGTTCGGTAATAAGATAACTCCCGTCTAATCTTCCTGGAACATAAGCTTTTCCAATAGAATCACGAATGTTTAAAATTCTTTCACTAAAAGAGCCGTTTAACGCATTTTCATTCAACGAATAAACAATAATATTAAGGTGTCCTTTTTGAACTTCCTTTTGTATCCATACAAAATTGGTGGTGTCTTTGAAGGTTTTGTATGCCGTTGGGTAGGTTAACTCAATCCCAAAACGAGTTGCTAATGTTTTTTCGATCGTGGGAGATTTCATAATCCTTCTCAGCTTCTCCTTTCGTTCATTTTCAAGTATTGTTTGCTTAAGCAAAGTCGTGTTTTCTTCGAAATAAAAGCCTTGATTTTCTTCATCGATTCCAGATATTGTAGCCAATATTTGTGGTCTTGCAAACTGATTTTGACTCAAACGGAATCCTTCCAGAGAATCTTTTCTAAACCAAACAATATTTCTATTCTGTCGAGCAAATCCTGTGAAAGCTTTTGGGTTCATATAAACCAATGAAAATTGGGGTTCGTCTAGAGGAAGTCCTTCATATATTGCTTGCAAACCGTCCCTTACTATATCTCCAAGGGTACTGTTCCAATCTTTTTGAGGCATGACCACAGTAACATGATTAATATTTCCGCTAGAGGCTGGTACATAGGAGCCGTTTTTATTGACCTCACTTTTGCAAGAAAAAGAAAACCAAACAAGGAGTAATATTAAGGCTTGTTTCATCTATTAATATTTACTGGTTAAAAAGACCGATAGAACGTTTAAATTATAAATATTCTATTCTTTATTCAAAGGCGTGGAGGGTTTCTTTTAATCAAGAGCGGCAATACCAGGAAGTGTTTTGCCCTCTAAACTTTCAAGCATTGCGCCACCTCCAGTGCTAATGTAGCTCATTTTGTGTTCAAAGCCAAACTGCTTTACGGCTGCAACAGAGTCTCCTCCTCCAACTAAAGAAAAGGCTCCCTTTTGAGTCGCCTCTGCTATCGAATCCCCAGCAGCAATTGTTCCTTTAGAGAAATTAGAAAATTCAAATACACCCATAGGCCCATTCCATAAAATGGTTTTACATTTCAAAATAAGATCATGAAAAATAGCTTGGCTTTTAGGACCAGCATCCATGGCCTCCCATCCCTGAGGGATATCCATAACGTCAAAGGTTTGCTGATTAGCGTCATTACTAAAATCATCGCCTGCTAAAACATCCACAGGTAAATGAATTTGAACCCCCTTCACTTTTGCTTTTTCTAATAATTCAAGGGCGTAATCACAATAATCCGGTTCACAAATTGAATTTCCAACCTTTCCTCCAAGTGCTTTAGTGAAGGTATAAACCATCCCTCCTCCAATGATCAAATGATCAACTTTTTCTAAAAGACTTTCAATAATCGTGATTTTTGAAGACACCTTCGCTCCTCCTAAAATCGCTAAAATAGGTTTCTCTCCTTTTTCCATTACCTTTTCAATGGCAAGAACTTCCTTTTCTAAAAGGTGTCCAAAACATTTATTCTCTTTAAAAAAGCCGGCAATGATCGTTGTAGATGCATGAGCTCTATGCGCAGTTCCAAAAGCATCATTGACATAAATGGTCCCTAGACGAGATAGCTGCTCTGAGAAAGGTACATCTCCAGCAGTTTCCTCCTCGTGAAACCTTAAGTTTTCCATCAGCAAAACAGATCCTGGTTCTAATGCCTTTGCTTGTGCTTCAGCAGCTGATCCTACTGTGGTAGTACAGAATTCTACTGGTCGCTCTAAAACCTCAGCAACGGTTTGAACAATATGAGATAAAGAGAGTTTGGGATCGTTTCCTTTGGGACGTCCCAAGTGTGAAAGCAAAACACAGCTCCCTCCTTGATCTAAAATGTGGTCAATCGTAGGTTTTGCTGCCTCAATACGGGTTCGATCTGTAACTTCAAACGCTTCGTTTAAAGGAACGTTAAAGTCAACACGAATAATTGCTTGTTGGTTTTTGAAATTTTGAAGATTTAAAGTGCGCATTTTTTATGAATTTTGTCAAAAATACAATATTGCCAAGTGTTGCCAAGCTTATTTTACAAAGAACTGTTTATACACTCACAAAAAAACAAGAGTAAGTGTATCTTTACTACATGATTTGGACAGATGTCATTGGACAACAAGGAATAAAAAAACAGTTGGAACGGCTATTAACTTCTAGTCAAGTCCCTCATGCTCAATTGTTTACGGGCTTGTCTGGCTACGGTGGACTCCCTTTAAGTGTTGAGTTTGGATTGACTTTATTAGGTGATACTATGGACAGTGTATCAAATAAACCTTTAGGAGAAAAAATTCAACTTCCTGACATTCATTTTGTGTATCCCATTGTTAAAAGAGGGAATGAAAAAGTCGTGTATGCTAGCGATTATAGCACGGAGTGGTCTGTCTTCCTAAATGAGAACCCATATGGTAGCTATAACGATTGGTTTGAATCAATAAATGTCGGAAACAAACAAGGGATCATTGGAGTCAGTGAAGTTGAAAAGTTGCATCAAAAAATGCACTTAAAATCATTCGCTGGCGGCAATAAAGTTTGCATCTTGTGGGGCGTTGAAAAAATGAATAAAGAAGCCTCAAACGCTTTCTTAAAATTACTGGAGGAGCCTCCCCAAAAAACCTACTTCATTTTAGTGGCTGAAGAAAGTGAAATGCTCCTTCCCACATTAATTTCTCGCTGCCAACACATAAGCATTCCTCCCATCGAAAGTGATGATTTAAAGTCCACAATAGCCAGTGAGATTAAAGACAAAGAAAAGCTAACCTCTCAAGCTGAAGGGGACTTGAATCGCTTACTGGGATTATTACAGAAGACCAACAACAAAGAACACGAAGCATTACTTATTCAAGGATTGAGGACCGCATTTAAGGCGAAAGGAAACAAAGGTGTAGTCATTGATTTAATGCAATGGTCTGGGGAACTCGGTATATTGGGGAGAGAAGATCAGAAAGCATTTTTAAGTTATGGCATACAATTTTTTAGAGATGCGTTTCTTTTGAACTATTCTTTAACCAATCTGGTGCACTATCGTTCTGAAAACAATTTTGATTTGAAAAAACTAGCTCCTTTCGTCAATAGTGAAAACATTCAGGATCTTATTTCCTTATTCGAAACAAGTCATTATCACGTCCTAAGAAATGCCAATGCGAAAATGGTCTTTGCTGAACTTGGATTACAATTAACCAGACTATTAAACAAGTCCTCTTCCTAATTAGTTTTCTTAAAGATGTAAATTTTTGAAGAATATTGACCATTAAATAAAGCCTTAAGGTTAGACCAAACCCCCACAAAAAGTCCTTTAATAAAAGCAAAGCTACTCCCTTTTTGTGATTCTGATAGATAAGAAATATAAAGAGCATCAAACCATAGGGGGTGTGTAGATTGAAAAGCAAATCCTGACGACTCTAACAATTTTATCAAACCTATATCCGTAAAATGCCATAAATGCCTAGGAACATCTAATGCTGCCCAATAGGATTTATAATGTTTTGCGTCGTAACTCTTTAAATTGGGTACAGCTATAATAAGTGTACCGTTGTATTGAATTTTATTATTTAATTGAGCTAACGTCTTGTTTAAATCCGGCACATGCTCTAAAACATGCCATAAGGTAATAACAGAAAATAAAGTGGATTCTGAAATGTAATCTATTGTTTCATAGGAGTTTAATCCTTTCTTTATACAGGCCTTTCGAGCGATATCACTAGGTTCAACCGCAGTTACCGTAAAGCCTCTGTTTTTAAGATAATTAGCAAATACTCCTACGCCAGAACCATAGTCAAGAACAGTAGCGTTGTTTTGTTTAATAAACCTCGCCTTGTAGGATAGCATCAGTTTTTGAACAAACACATATATAAAATCAAGCAAGGTGTGTTTTTCAGTTTTGTGAGAATTGTATGACTCTGCTTGATAATACTTTTTTAAATCAATTTCATTTGGTACTGCTGTTAAAGCATATCCTTCTTCCTCATTCCAGAATATATCAAACTCTTCTGAAGAGACCAGGTGATCTTTTGCGGTATATAAAAATTTATTTTGTTCCACGTGAAACAATTTAACGACCCATTGAAACCAAAAGCACACTGATATCACTTGGATTGATACCACTAATACGAGAAGCTTGTGCGATAGTGTCAGGGCGAATTTTATTTAATTTCTCTTTCGCCTCATGAGATAAGGACGCGAGAATATCAAAATTGAAATCTCTAGGAATAGAAATGTTTTCTAAACGCTTTAATTTATCCGCATTGCGCTTCTCTTTTTCTATGTAGCCAGCATATTTAATTTCAATTTCTGCTTGCTCAAAGACGTCATCGTTGATATTAAAATCTGTAAGATAGGTATTGATGGAGTCAAATTGGTGTAAATCCTTTCTGGTTATGGATGGTCGAGACAAGAGCTTGGAAAATTTGTCCGTTTGCGTAACAGTATCAGACTTTTTACTCTTTAGAAGGGTGTTGGCTCTTGTAAGCTCATAACTCGTTTTCCTGAGATAACTAACCAATGCTTTTCTCTCTGACTGTTTATTTTCAACCTTTTCTAAACGATCATCACCTAATAAACCCAACTCAAATGCAATTGGGGTCAAGCGCTCATCGGCGTTATCTTGACGCAATAAGGTTCTATACTCCGCTCTAGATGTGAACATTCTATAGGGCTCTTCTGTTCCTTTTAAAATTAAATCGTCTATAAGCACTCCGATGTATGCCTCTTCACGTCCCAAGACAAAAGGTGTTTTCTCTGTGGCCTTTTGATGAGCATTTATGCCCGCCATTATGCCTTGTGCTGCAGCCTCCTCATATCCAGTCGTGCCATTAATCTGTCCAGCAAAAAACAAATTTTGGATCTTCTTCGTTTCGAGACTATGAAACAGCTGAGTCGGTGGAAAGTAATCATACTCAATCGCATAACCCGGTCTGAAAAACTTAACGTTTTCAAAACCAACAACTGATTTAAGTGCCTGAAATTGAATATCATCCGGTAGTGAAGTAGAGAAACCATTAACATAAACCTCAACCGTATTCCAACCTTCAGGTTCTACGAAAATCTGGTGCTGTGACTTCTCACTAAAACGGTTGATCTTATCTTCTATCGATGGGCAATAACGTGGTCCTGTACTTTGGATCGCCCCATTAAACATGGGGGAACGATCAAATCCGGAGCGAAGAATATCGTGCACCTCAAGATTGGTGTGTGTAATATGGCAACTCAACTGACGCTTGAGTGGTATTGTTTTATCTGAAAATGAAAACTTGGAGGGCTCTAGATCACCAGGTTGTACTTGCATTTTTGAATAATCTAAAGAGCGACCGTCTACTCGTGGAGGGGTACCCGTCTTCATTCGACCGGAATCAAATCCTAAATCTTCTAAAGCAGCAGTAAGACCCACCGAGGCTTTTTCTCCAGCACGACCTCCTCCAAAATTTTTCTCCCCTATGTGGATCAAACCATTCAAGAAAGTTCCGTTTGTTAGAACAACCGTTTTTGCGTGTATTTTTAATCCCAAAGAAGTAACAACACCTTTAATTTGATCTTGGTCCACAATAAGGTCAACAATCATTTCTTGATAAAAATCAAGATTAGGTGTCTGTTCTAACATATTTCTCCACTCTAAACTAAACAAACTTCGGTCTGATTGTGCGCGGGGGCTCCACATGGCTGGGCCTTTCGATTGGTTTAGCATTTTAAATTGAATCGCTGTTCTATCGGTTACAATTCCGCTGTACCCTCCAAGGGCATCAATCTCACGAACGATTTGACCCTTTGCGATACCCCCCATGGCAGGATTGCAAGACATCTGACCTGTGGTTTGCAGGTTCATCGTTATTAGAATTGTTTTGGACCCCAGGTTGGCCGCTGCAGCTGCAGCCTCGCAACCGGCATGTCCAGCGCCAACAACTATTACGTCATAAGAAGTATCAAACATAAGTCTTTTGTTTCACGTGGAACATTTTGATAAAATTATCCTCAAGCTTTCGCATTTCACTTTTTTCATCCGAATTCCTGTCATTATAACCCATACAATGCAAAACGCCATGAGCTAAAACCCTAAGGCACTCATTTTCAGTGGTTTGTGACTCTTCTTCTGCTGAGCGCTCCACAGCCCATAGCGAAATAAAAAATTCTGCTCTGAGCGATTCTCCTGAGGTATAATTAAAGCTAATAATATCAGTATCGGTAGTGTGATCTAAATAGTTAACATTCATTTCAAATAATTCCTCTTGTGAAACGAAATTATAAACCAATCGATCTACACAAAAATGCTGTTGGGAAATATACTCAAGAATCACCTCTACTGTAAATCTTTCGTCTAAAAAAGCTGGTATGTTGTTAAACTGTATGATGCGTAACTCTTTTTTGCAAATATACAGGTTTTGACTGGGTCGGTAATGCATATCAAAGAGAAGCCATTATCTTTGCAAAAAAAAGAATGAAAACACGCGTTCGTTTTGCACCTAGCCCAACAGGCCCTCTTCACATAGGTGGGTTACGTACAGCTCTATTTAATTACCTATATACAAAAAAAGAAAAAGGAACTTTTATTCTTAGAGTAGAAGATACAGATCAAAATCGTTATGTCGCGGATAGTGAAGAATATATACAAGAAGCACTAGAATGGTGTGGGATGGTCCCTGATGAGGGCCCTAAGAATGGAGGAGCATTTGGACCTTATCGTCAAAGTGAGCGAAAAGCTATTTATAAAGACCACATCGAACAACTCATCCAGAAGGGACGAGCTTACTATGCCTTTGATTCAAATGAGGCGCTCACCGAAGCACGGACAAAAACGGAAAAGGAAGGGCAAACGTTCAAATATGGAGCTCACAATAGAATGACATTTAGAAACAGTTTATCCCTCAATGAAGAACAAACGGCCAAGGCGTTAAGGGGAGATTATGTGGTTCGTCTAAAAGTTAAATCTGGGGAAACGGTAGTTATTCAGGATGAAATTCGAGGTACAGTTCGCGTGGAAACAAGTGAATTAGATGATAAGATCTTGATGAAAAGCGATGGTATGCCTACCTACCATTTTGCAAATGTTGTTGATGATTACCTAATGCAAATTAGTTGTGTAATTAGAGGAGAAGAATGGCTTCCTTCATTACCCCTACATAAATTAATCTATAGTGCCTTTGGGTGGGACACGCCTAAATTTATGCACCTTCCCTTAATTTTGAAACCCAATGGTAAAGGAAAATTATCAAAACGAGATGGTGATAAAGACGGATATCCTGTCTTTCCGTTGAATTGGGGAAAAGACACTCCTGGGTTTCGCGAAATGGGATTTTTACCACAGGCTATGATCAATTATCTTGCCCTTTTGGGTTGGAATGATGGTACTGAAAATGAATTGTTTACGCTTAAAGAATTAGAATCTAAATTTTCTGTTGAAGGGGTTCAAAAGGGAGGGGCTCGTTTTGATTATGAAAAAGCAAAGTGGGTAAACCATCAGAAAATTACACAAGCCGATACGCAAGAGTTATTGGAGTTCAAAAGCGTAAAAGAAAACCTCACGGATCATCCTTCTGAAAAACATGCTTTACTCGTCGATTTAGTTAAGGAACGATTGTACACTATGAATGATTTAAAGAGTGAATTGACCTTTATCCATCATCCCTTTCCCTATGATGAAAAAGTTTTAGAAAAACTAAAAGGGAAGGATCCAATAAGAATTTTATCTAAAATAAAAGAAGAGCTAGAAGAAAGCCCTAGACTGTCAAAAGAAAATTTAATGACTTGGGCGAAAGAAAATGATGTTCCTGTTGGCGCAGTTATGCAAAGCTTTCGTTTGGCATTGGTAGGTAAGCTTACAGGACCTGATTTATTTCAAATTTGTAATCTTCTTGGGAAAGAACTATCTTTAAAGAGAATCGAAACTTTAATACAATTTATTAACCTAAAACTTACTTAAAAATGGATACAATACCTCTATTTATTATCATTGCAATAATCGTACTGATTATCTTTTCTGGTCTTTTTGTTGTCAAACAACAGACTGCTGCTGTAGTAGAGCGTTTTGGCCGTTTTTTATCAATTCGTCAGTCAGGGCTTCACTTTAAAATTCCTCTTATTGATCGTATCTCTGGAAGAATAAGTCTTCGGATTTTACAGCTGGATGTTATTGTCGAAACCAAAACCAAAGATGATGTGTTTGTCAAACTGAAGGTTTCTGTTCAATATAAAGTGGTACAACAAAAAGTCTACGATGCCTTCTATAAACTAGATTATCCTCAGGATCAAATTACTTCTTATGTGTTTGATGTTGTTCGAGCTGTGGTTCCTAAAATGAAACTGGATGATGTTTTTGAAAAAAAGAATGAAATCGCTAATGCTGTAAAAGGAGAGTTGAACGATGCGATGATCAATTATGGGTATGATATCATCAAAGCACTCGTTACCGATATTGACCCTGATGCGGAAGTAAAGGCTGCGATGAACCGAATTAATGCTGCGGAACGTAAAAAAGTCGCTGCTCAATATGATGGCGATGCTGAACGCATTTTGATCGTTGAAAAAGCAAAAGCAGAAGCAGAAAGCAAACGCTTACAAGGCCAGGGTATTGCGGATCAACGCCGTGAGATTGCTCGAGGTTTGGAAGAGTCTGTAGATGTTTTGAATAAGGTAGGAATCAACTCTCAAGAAGCCTCAGCACTTATTGTGGTTACACAACATTATGATACGCTTCAGGCCATCGGTGGGGAAACGAATACTAACCTTATTCTATTGCCTAATTCACCACAAGCTGGAAGTGAAATGCTTAATAATATGGTCGCTTCCTTTACTGCAAGTAATCAAATTGGTGAAGCCATGAAAAAACAGCAACTAGATCAAAATAAAGAGAAAAAATAATCTAATTATTTTGTTTTGCCCAAGTATCTCTAAGACCCACAGTCTTATTAAAAACTAATTGTTTCTCTGTCGAATCAGGATCGACAACAAAGTAGCCCAAACGTTGAAACTGTAAGTTGTCAAAAGGCTTTGCTGTCTTTAAACTGGGCTCAACAAAAGCTTTAATTACAGTAAGAGATTCTGGGTTTACATGAGATTTGAAGTCTACATCTTTATCTTGATCCGGGGCAGGTACGTTAAATAAACGATCATAAAGCCTCACCTCTGCATTCAAGGCATGTGCTTCTGAAACCCAATGAAGCGTTCCTTTGACCTTACGCATACTCGCCTCACTCCCGCTGCCGCTTTTGCTCTCAGGATCATAAGTACAGATGATTTCTATAATCTTTCCATAAGCATCTTTTACAACCGATTCTCCTTTAATAATATATCCGTTTTTTAAGCGTACTTCTTTATCAATTGTTAATCTAAAAAACTTGCGGTTTGCTTCCTCTTTAAAGTCTTCCCGTTCAATCAAAAGGTGTTTTGAAAAGGGAACTTTACGAAACCCTAATTCCGGCTGCTCTGGGTTAATTTCTCCATCTAAGTACTCTTCTTTTCCTTCTGGATAATTAGAGATTGTTAGCTTAACTGGATCTAAAACAGCCATTACCCTGGGCGCTTTCAAGTTTAAATCTTCACGTACAGAATATTCCAATAAAGACATGTCGATTACATTGTCTCTTTTAGCGACTCCGGCAGCATCTACAAAATTTCTTAATGAGGTAGGCGTATAGCCTCGTCTGCGTAAACCTGCAATGGTTGGCATTCTGGGATCGTCCCAGTCTTGAACAACGCCTTCTTGTATCAATTCCATAAGCTTACGCTTACTGGTAACGGTATAAGATAAGTTCATGCGTGCAAACTCTCGTTGTTTGGGTGCTATTTTATCCAAGGGTGCTAGTGCTCCTAAAAACCATTCATAAAGGTCTCTATGAGGCTTAAATTCTAAGGAGCATAAAGAATGAGACACCTGCTCAATATAGTCTGACTCCCCGTGCGTCCAATCATATAATGGATAAATACACCACTGATCTCCCGTTCTGTGATGTGTTTTATAAAGAATGCGATACATCACGGGATCACGAAGCAACATGTTGGATGCGGCCATATCTATTTTGGCACGAAGCACATGAGAACCCTCTGGGTGCTTCCCGGCTTTCATCTCTTCAAAAAGAGTTTGGTTTTCGGAAATTGATCGGTCTCTAAAAGGACTATGGGTTCCTTGTAATGTGGGTGTCCCCTTTTGTGAAGCAATGGTTTCTGAATTTTGAGAATCTACATACGCTAAACCCTTAGAAATCAAGTCCTGGGCCCAAACATATAATTGATCGAAATAGTCTGAAGCATAACATTCTAAGTCCCACTGATACCCCAACCACGAGATGTTTTCCTTAATGGCATCTACAAATTGTTGTTCTTCCTTCGCTGGATTGGTATCATCAAAACGCAAGTTTACAGGGGCATTATAACGCTCTCCTAAATTAAAATTTAAGCAAATGGCCTTAACATGACCAATGTGTAAATATCCGTTGGGTTCTGGAGGGAAGCGAAAGCGAAGGTTTTCTTTTGAAAACCCGGATGTTAAATCTTCCTCGATGATGTGCTCTATAAAATGTAAGGGACGTTCCATTCCTTTATTTGTTTTTGCAAAGATAATGAATGGATGCTTTGCAGGGTATGAAGAAAACTGTGTTTATATTTGCTTCAATATTATGGGAAAGATTTATTTAAAAAACATTCGCTTATACGCTTTTCATGGCTGTATGGATGAAGAAGAAAAAATAGGGAGCGATTATGTTGTAAATGTCGTTGTTGATACTAACTTGGACCAATCTTCAAAGAGCGACCAACTCAAAGACACCGTTGATTATGTCGCCTTACATTCGATTGTAAAAAGTGAGATGGAACAACGCGCTAAATTACTAGAACACGTTGCTGATCGGATACTAATACGAATTATGAAGGAACACCCAAGCGTTGAAAAAGCAACGGTAAAAGTGGCAAAAAAGAACCCACCCATAGGTGGAAATGTAGAAGAAGTAGCCGTAAAAAGAGAACTGCGGAGATCAGCTTTAAAATTCAATTAAATATTAGTACTTTTGCCGCATGGCATCGTGGCCGAGTGGCTAGGCAGAGCTCTGCAAAAGCTTGTACAGCGGTTCGAATCCGCTCGATGCCTCTTTATTCTTCTATTATAATCTTTCCCAACAAATTGGCCTGTGTTATTTGCTTTATTGGTTTTCCATAAACCCGCAAAACACCACCGCCTACAACTTTGGCTTCAAGCAGGTTTGTCACCTTAATGTGAGCATAACCCCCTAGGAAACTATTAATTTTACTTTGTTGTGTTGTTAGTTTTTCTGCATCGCAGCTTCCACTTGAATTTAAGGATAAATTAAAATTTGTTGCTTTACCATTCAAATGCATTCTTCCAGCTGTATTAGTAACAGCATCCAAACGATCTACATCTACTTTTAATGTTACTACCGCTCCACTTTTTGCTTCGACTTTTATACTTGTTTGCTTTATTGGTTCACCCGATAGAGTAACACCTTGGTGCGCAACTATTCGGTCTAATGGTTCACTGTGGTATAATTCTATATAAGTGTAGCCTGGGTTTAAAACGCTTTTTGCAGTTAATTTTATTTTGATGATTTTATTTTTAATAGATATTACCACATCGTCTTTGTGATCACCATAGACCACCGCTTTATTCACTTCCGATGGAATTAATTTAATATCTAAAGCAGAATACACTTTAACGCCATGAAAAGGGCTCATTGTGAGGGTTCTTCTATCAAGATCCTGAGAGAAAAGTGATAAAAAATTAAAAATAAGTACAAAAAATGAAATGCTTTTTTTTAACATAAAACGAAAAATTAAACCGGTATAAAATCAAGAAAACGGCGGAGAATATTTACTTTTTTAACTTTAATAGTAATCGTATCACCCAACTGAAATACTTTTTTTGTTCGCTCACCAATAAATGCATGCTGACGGTCGTCGTAGTGATAAAAGTCTCCTTTTATATCAATTATGCGGATCATCCCTTCGCATTTATTTTCAGTTAATTCAACATATAAACCACGTTCTGTTACCCCTGAAATTACCCCTTCAAAATGTTGCCCAACCTTATCTTCCATAAAAACCATTTGCATATATTTTATAGAATCACGCTCTGCTCGGGTTGCCAGTTGTTCTCTTTGTGATGCGTGTTGACATGCTTCTTCAATGGTTTGTTTTGAAGGATATGGTTTTTTATCTAAATAGGTTTGTAAAAGACGGTGTACCATTACATCGGGATACCTTCTTATGGGAGAAGTAAAATGAGTATAATGCGAAAAAGCTAAACCATAATGTCCAATATTTTCAGTTGAATACTCCGCTTTAGACATACATCTAAGGGTTAAAGTATCAATTAAGTTTTGTTCTCTCTTTCCGTTACAGGCAAGTAATAATCCATTGATTTCACTACTCACATTTTTTTTGTTGGGGTTGAAAGAATATCCAAAAGGAGAAATTGTTTGCTTTAAATTGAATAATTTTTGTTCATCGGGATCATCGTGAATTCGATAAACAAAAGGCGGTATGGGCTGTAGGGTGTTAATAAATGCCGCTACTTTTTTATTAGCTAAAAGCATAAATTCTTCAATTAATTTATGCGCGTCTTTAGAGGTTTTAAAATAAACAGAGTCAGGGTTGTTTTCTTCATCTAAATGAAAATTAACTTCAACACGATCAAAGGAAATTGCTCCATTTTTCATCCGCTTATTGCGCAATTTTTTAGCTTGATAATCTAAAATATTTATGGCTTCAAAGACAGGATTTGATATTGAATAGGTTTCTCCTGTAAGAGAAACCTCTGCATCAACTTGTTTCGCTTGTTTCTCAATTACATTTTGTACTTCTTCATAAGCAAAACGATAGTCGGAATTGATAACCGTTCTTCCATACCATTCATCTTGTACCTGTCCTTCCTTATTTAAGGTAAAAACAGCAGAAAAAGTGAATTTATCCTCTTTGGGTCTTAATGAACATAAACCATTAGATAAAACTTCAGGTAACATGGGCACTACGCGATCGACCAAATAAACAGATGTTGCACGATCATAAGCTTCTTGATCCAAAAGGGTGTTTGGTTCTACATAGTATGAAACGTCTGCTATGTGAATTCCTACTTCGTATACTCCATTGGATAATACTTTAAAAGACAGTGCATCATCAAAATCTTTGGCCGTTATAGGATCTATTGTAAAAGTCAAAACATCTCTAAAATCTCTCCTTTTTTTTATTTCTTTTGTGTCTAAGTCTTTATTAATTTTATCGGCAGCATCTTCAATTTCTTTTGGAAACTCATACGGCAACCCATAATCATGAAGTATTGCATGAATTTCAGTTTCTTTTTCGCCTGGTAAACCTAGACTCTTGATAATTGTAGCTGAGGGTGAATCTCTTTTTTCTTCCCATTCTTTAAAGACAGCAACTACTTTTTCACCGTCCTTGTAATCTTTTAATTCATTTCTTTCTATGAAGAGATCTGTATACATTCTCCCGTTTCTACATAAAACAAATCCAAAATCTTTATGCCGTTCAAAAACACCTACATATTCCTTATTCGCACGTGCTAAGATTGTTTCAACATGAGCTTGAGCAATTTTATTCTTCCGTTGTATACTTATTTCAACAGTATCTCCGTGTAGTCCTTTATTTAAAAACTTTCTTGGAACGACAAGTTCATCGTCAAATCCTTCAATACGAACAACCCCTTTGCCGGAGGGTATTATGGTTAATTGGGTTGTAAAAAGTTCTAATGATGCTGCGTTAAACTGATATTGCCCTTTCTTTGATGATTTTATCTTATCCTGACTATGGAGAGTATTTAGACTTTTTATTATATTGTTTCTTCCCTTGGTGTCTTTAATATCTATAGCTGATGCAATTTGCTTATAATTAAGAAGTACCTTAGGACGGCTTTTAAAAAGAGACAAAATTTTAGACTCTAAATGGTATCGCTCTTTTTTCTTTTTAGACATTATTATTTATAAATTCAAACAAAGATACGATATTCGTTTTCGTCACTTTATGAACACTACTAACATAATAATCTTTTTTTTTCTTTTTTAATTTAAAATAATGATGATGTATATAGTGTGTTAATAGTGATCATAAAAAATTACGCCCTCATAGTATTATATCAAAAGAAAGTAAAAATAAACATTTTATATACCTCTATTAACAGTATAATTTATTTAAAATGAGTTTTTTACATCAATATAAACAAGTTGTTCATAACACTAAATATTAATAATAATAAGTATAAAAAGGATTTAATTTGGTTTATAATTGACCTCTTTTTTGTGAATTGGCACGCGATAAGATTATAAAGTTTATTTTGTTTTTAAAAGAATTATTTTCAATATGCAATGTCTACAAACACACAAGGGATTACTTATATTAATTGTCAACAAATAATGAATAAACTAATAAACACGATTTGAACAGTTGGAAGGTCTTTTTTTAATTTAGTAAAAAAATAGTTATGCACATAAGTATAGGAAATGATCACGCAGGGCCAGAGTACAAAGAAGCTATAAGTATCCTTTTAAAAGAATTAGGACATGAAATTACGAATTATGGTACTGATTTGCAAGCAAGTGTTGATTACCCAGATTTTATCCATCCAGTGGCGAAGGATGTGTCAGAAGGGAAAGTCGATTTTGGGATTATTATTTGCGGAAGTGGGAATGGGGCCAATATGACAGCAAATAAACATCAAAAAATACGTTCTGCACTTTGCTGGAATCAAGAGATTGTTGCTTTAGCTAGAGCGCATAATGATGCTAATATTTTAAGTCTTCCTGCTCGATTTATTTCTATACCACAAGCAATTGAAATGGTGAAGGTTTTTATACATACTGAATTTGAAGGGGGAAGACATCAAAATAGAATAGACAAAATACCCTGTAAATAATGCTTGTTTTTGAATGTAAAAAGTTCGATTTACTTTCATTAAAAGAAGTTCACGATATATATGCTTTACGTGCAGCTGTTTTTGTTGTCGAACAGGATTGTGTATATCAGGATGTTGATGGAAATGATTTTTCGGCCTATCATATTTTAGGAAAAAAAGAAGATAAGATTGTGGCTTACGCTAGATTATTAGCCCCAGGCGTGTCTTACGAAGACCATGCTTCTATTGGTAGGGTTGTTACGTCTAAGAAAATACGAGGAAAAAAGCAAGGACACCTCTTAATGGAATATTGTATAGAAAAGATCAAATTACATTTCCCAACAGAAAAAATTAAAATCTCTGCACAGTCACATCTTGAAAAATTCTACAATAAACACGCTTTTGTGGGTACAGGAGAAGCTTATCTTGAAGACGGGATCCCTCACATAGGAATGGTATTAAAAAACTAAAGAGATTGCTTTTTAGCCAATAAAAGACTAATTTCTTTGATTAACATCGAAGTGTCGATTTGTTTTTTACTAGTAAAAATTAACATGCAATTTCCTGCAAAGTAATGCTGAGGCTCGGTTTGTTTAAGACCTTCACGTAGTTGTCTTTTAATGCGGTTTCGATCGACGGCCTTTTTAAAATTTCTTTTTGAAACAGAGACCCCTGCGCAAAAAGAAGAATTTGTTCCTGAGGTTTGGTATTTTAACATCATATGTTTGGAACGAAGAATTTCCCCCTTCTCAAACAAGAGATCAATTGCGGCTTTACTTTTCAGCCGCTCGAGTTTTAAATCACTTTTCGGGAGCGACATAATAATTGTCATTCTTGTCTATATCGGCCATTAGATTACTTGGATCAATTACAATGACTTGAATTTCTTCTTTAGGTTTATCAACAACGAAAGAATATTCAAGATTAGCCCAATTCCAATCCTTTTGAACGATCCAATCTATTGTATAAGGGTTTTCTTTTTCCCCACGAAGTAAAGAAATTGGGATATAATGGAGTTCGGTCTCTCCATTTTTATATTGAATTAAAACCTCCAAGGGCATTGGCATTAATTCTTTTCGTTTGAGTAGAATTTGCGTCCCTTTTTCAACCGTATTTACTGCTGAAACGGCATAATCAATTTTGTTTGTGGTTTGGGTCCAGTCTGTTAAAAACCATTGAAGTTGGAGCCCAGAAACACGCTCAGCAATCTGTCGTAAATCATTAGGAAGCGGATGTTTGAATTTCCATTCGTCGTAATAGGTTTGTAAAATTTTATAAAGATTATCTTTCCCAACAATATATCCCAATTGCCCCAGGAAAACAGCTCCTTTATTGTAGGCTGTACTTTCATAAGCATAATTGTGTTCATAGCGATTAGCATTGGTACTTTGAGGCATTTCCATGCCCGAACCAGCTAAATTAAAATATCCTCTATAAGACCCCTCTAAAGGGAAATCTTTATTTTCTTCTAAAATTTCATCTTCAGCAAGAGTAGAAATAAAGGTAGTAAAACCTTCATCCATCCATTCGTGTTTTGTTTCGTTTGTCGCTAGTATGTGTTGAAACCAGGAATGAGCAAGTTCATGGGCCGTAACACCAAAAAGCGATCCGTATTTGCGCCCACCTGTGATAAGCGTAAGCATGGCATATTCCATACCGCCGTCCCCACCTTGTACAACAGAATATTGTTTATAGGGATAAACACCAATTTTTTCATTGTAAAACTCCATTAGTTTTGCGGTTTGAGGCTGGAGCTTTTTCCAATTATCAATGATATCGGGATTGTTTTTATAGAAAAAATGTAGTGTTACATCGTTGGGGCCAGGGTAGGTATCATGAACATAGTCTGGATCTGCTGCCCAAGTAAAATCATGCACCTGAGGAGCAATAAAATGCCAAGTAACATTTCCTTTTTTTGATTTTGGTTTTTTACGGTCAGAATACCCCATGCCGATGTCTTCAGCATTTTGTAAGTAGCCACTAGCAGCGACAACAAATTTTTTGTTTAATGTAATTTTAACATCAAAATCACCCCAAACACCGTGAAATTCTCTACCCGTGTAAGGATCGGCATTCCACCCTTCTCGATCGTATTCCGCCATTTTAGGATACCATTGCGCCATGGAGAAAGCAACTCCTTCGCTAGAATTTTTTCCTGCCCTGCGGATAACATCAGGGACATGACCATCAAAAGACAATTCAAAGGTTGAACTTCCTCCAGGGGGAATTGGTTGATTTAGCGGTACTTCTAAAATGGTTTCTGAATCCACAGGGGACAATAAAACACCATCTTGAGTCAGACCTTTTACTTTTAAATAACCTTGTTGATCTAGGGTTAAAGAATCTACATCTATTTTGAAACGCCTGTTTTTGTCAGCAGCGTTTTTTAAACGAACTGCCATTTCGCTCCCCGGCTTAAACGCATTAAAGTACAGATGGTAAAAAACCTTGTGTAAGGTTTCTGGGGAGTTATTGGTATATACTATTTTTTGAGTACCGTTATAAAGGGCTGTGTCCGTGTCTAATGAGACTTCCATGGTGTAATCTACCGCTTGCTGCCAGTATTGAGCGGATCCAATTTGAAAGATCAGTAGGCTAATTAAAAAAGAAAAGTTGCGTTTCATAATTATGTTTTTGGAGCGTTAAAGATAAGCTTACTTAGGAATTAAAATAGGAATCAAAGCTAAAATGCGCATGCATACGCACACCTTTTTGGGTTTCTTTCAAAGAAACTAATTGATGCCTGGGGTCGTGTTCTAAAAAAAGAAAAGCATCTTCGGCAAGGGCAAGGTCTAAAAACGTTTCTTTTTCTTTTAAAGTCAATAAGGGGCGCGTATCATATCCCATAATATATGGTATAGGGAGATGTCCTACAGTTGGAATAAGGTCTGCGGCATAAAAAATCTTTTTGCCCTTGTAGTTTAGTAAGGGTAGCATTTGTTTTTCGGTATGCCCATCAATTAAGAGGATGGAGAAAGGAAACGGAGTTTGTTCAAGCAGGGGTCCTTTTCCTTGAATAAAATTCAACTGTCCGCTCTCAAGAAGGGGTAAAATATTTTCTGTTAAAAAAGAGGCTTTTTCTCTTGGGTTCGGATTTATTGCCCAATCCCAGTGGGACTCATGGACCCAAAATTTTGCGTTTTTGAAGGCTGGCTCTAAGAGCCCACTTTTAGATTTTTGAACGGCACCACCACAATGATCAAAGTGTAAATGAGTAAAAAAAACATCGGTAATGTCATCCATACAAAACCCCGCCTTTTGCAGTGAGTTTTCTAAAGAATAATGACCCCACAGGCCATAATGGCTAAAGAACTTATCCTCCTGCTTATTGCCCATCCCTGTATCGATCAAGATTAAACGGTTTCCATCCTCAATGAGTAAAGAGCGAGTGGCCATTTCAATTCGATTTTTTTCATCTGCAGGATTGGTTCGTTCCCAAAGTGGTTTTGGAACCACACCAAACATGGCACCCCCATCGAGTTTAAAATTCCCTGCTTCAATGACGTACAGCTGCATTTACTTTAATTTTATGCGCATTAACATATCGGATGCGGTCAGATAGAGATAGTTTTCATCGGCATCAAAACCACAATTGGCAGTAGCCTTTCCTGGGCGAAGGGTTCCCAGATGTTTTCCATTGGAATCAATGACCAAAACACCACCAGGTCCGGTAGCAAAAACAACTCCAGAGGAATGAACTTTTAGTCCATCAAAAAGACCAGACCCTTTTCTTGTCACGTTTTTAGCGTCAAAAAAGACCTGTCTGTTCGTTAGTTTACCATTTACTAAATCAAAAGCGGCGATGATTGAATTAGTGACATCAGAATTACCAACATATACTGTTTTTTCATCGGTAGAAAAGGCGATTCCATTTGGACGAGAAAGGGTCTTATCTAAAAGAGTTAGTCCTGATGTTTGAGACCATTTATAAATTCCATTAAAAGAAAGTTCTTTAAGCGAGTCTCGGTCTTGTTTTTTGAGTCCATAAGGAGGATCAGTAAAAAATAAATCGCCGTTGGTAGTAAAAACTAAATCATTGGGACTGTTTAACCACTTGCCCTTATAATGGTCTACTAAAGTTTCAAATTCAGCTTGTTCAAAACCCCATTTTTTTAAGCGTGCAATACGGCGATCCCCATGTTGACAAAGAATTAGGTCTCCTTGAGCATTAAGTGCCAAACCATTCGCTCCCTGATTTGCACTATGAGGTGCATGATTGGTCATTCCGCTGGGCTTTAAAAAAACACTCAGCCCATCTTTTTCGGTCCATAAATAAGCCGTGTTTTGGGGGACGTCCGTAAAAATGACGCCATTTAAATGAGGAACCCAAACAGGTCCTTCTGCCCAACTAAAGCCAGACGCTAATATTTCTAGGGAAGCATTTTTAGGGATAAGCAGATCTAATTTAGGGTCTAAGCGCTCTATTTCGCCAAGGGAGTCTTGACTATATAGTGTCAAAAAAGAGAAAAGAAAAAGGGTTAATATACTTTTAGCCATAATTTTTTATTCAAATTACAAAATCTAAAACACTTAGGAGAAAATTAAATTTTCGGGGTACTCTTCAGTAAAACAAGCAAGTCTTTTGCAAAGGTCAGCATAATTTTAATTTCATGAAGACTTGAGAGGCGATCTTTACCTTTAATTAACAAATGTGTTCCGTTGGATTCGATATGAAAAATAGGGTGACTTTCAAAAAAGTAAATTAATTCAGAATGAAAAAGAGCTCTAATTGCGGTTCTGTCATTACCACTCAAATGGAACCGTTTTGAAAAGTCGGGGTGTTTTTTGAAGTTGATATCGTCAAACCCCGCCCATTGATAAAGTGTGGATTTAAAATCTTCTTTGTCCAAGACAAAAACGGGGAGTGTAGTAGGACTTTTAAAAAGCAAGAAAGTAGCTTTTAAATCCTCTTTCGTAATGAACGCTCCTTCAGAAAATGAGAGATCAAAGAGGGTAAAAGTTTTATTATAAAGTGAATTGACGCTATAGTTGACAACCTTTGATTCGAAAAAAAGAAAACTTTCGATTCCTTTGGGTTCGCTATTAATTTTGGGGGAATAATTCCATTTTAATTGTTGCGCCAATTGTTCAATATTTTTTTGCCGATTGGATAAAGCGCTTTGAACCCCTATTAACACATTAATGGGTAGGCTTTTTCGAACGGCGAAAGGATGCTGTGTTTCGGAAGCATGAATATCAAGACCAATCGTTTCAAAAACGCCATTCTTACGTGCAAAAGAGCGCTGATAATCATGAAGGCCCTCCATAACGGTATGATCCACAAAATCACATAAAGAGAAGTCTACAATGGCGTGTTCACTTTCAGGAATTTGATCTAACTTCATTTTTAAGCGATAAAAATTTAAAAAGCTGCAGAAATTTTTTACACTTACATAATAGTTTCCACTTTGTTCTTCGCGATACATGAGTACATTGGGTTTGAAGATATTAAGAGAAAAAAGGAATAAACTTTTTCGGAGAAAAAGATGAACAATAAAGGTAAACACGATCCCTACAGCAATTCCAACAATGAGACTTGTAAACAAGGTTGTGATGAGCGTAATTAAAAAGATGGTTGCTTGCTCAGGACCAATTTTATAGATACGAATTAAGTTTTCGGGTGAAGCCAACTTGTATCCTGTAAAAACTAGAATTGCAGCGAGAGCAGTAAGGGGTATACGTTGAATCTGATCTCCTAAAAGGACAACAAAAAGAACTAAAAAAGCAGCATGAAAAAAGTTTGCAGATCGATTAGTACCTCCGTTATTAGCATTCACGGAACTTCTTGCAATAACCGTCACGACATTCAAACCGCCTAAAAAACCACTGACAATACTTGCCAAGCCAAGTGCACGAAGGTCTTTATTGACATTGGAACGTCTTTTTTTAGGATCTAATTTATCTACTGCCTTGATGCTGAGTAAGGATTCAATAACCGCGATTAAAGTAATGGAAAATACGACTCCGATAAAGTTTAAATCTAAAAGTTTTTCAAAGTTAGGACGAGGAAGGTTAGAGAACAGTTGGTCTGGAATTTTAATTAATAACTCAGGATCAATTGGCACGGCTTTATTCAAGACTAAAGTATAGTAATACCCGATTCCTATAGAGCCCACCACAACCCACATAGGTGCTGGAATCAAATGAAAATAAGGGTTTCGTATTCTGCTGTACAGAAAAAGAAAAATTAAGCTACCCATACCTAAAGCCCCCGCAAAAGGATGTAATCCCAAAAAGAGCAAAAATGAATCGGGAATGCGCATAAGCTGTTCAACCGTTCCCCCAGGTATGGAGGTAAGTCCCAGCATAACATGAAATTGTTTGGCTAAAATTCCGATTCCTATCGCGGCGAGCATTCCTTGTAAAGCTGAGGCTGGAAAAAATTCACTCATGGCTCCCAAACGCAAAACCCCAAAAAGAAACAACAAGCCCCCAGATAGAATTATAGCCGCTAGGGTAAATAAATAACCTTGATAAAGATCTCCATCCCCCAAAGTTGTAATAGCCGCTAAAAGAACGATGACTAAACCATTTCCAGGCCCTGCAATGGTGACATGAGAGCCTCCAAAGAGAGCGACTACAAGTCCTCCAGCAACGGCGGCAATAATACCAGAGAGCGGAGGAGCATCCGAGGCAATGGCAAGCCCTAAGCCCAAGGGCAAAGCAATGAGTGAAACAACAAATCCCGCAAAAATATTCTGAGGTAATTCTTTTGCAAATGCTAAGACAGGACTTTTTTTAGCCATGGGTTTTGGAATGAATAATTAACACATCTGTTGGGAGTTCGGCTAAAATATGCTCTAAATCTCGAGGAAAAAAACGATGGTAAAAGCGCTGCTCCTCTTGTGCATTCATTACTAATAAATCGGCTCTTACTACTCGAGCATAATGACCAATGGAATATCCTCTTCTTCCAAAAATACTTTGGGTTTCATATTTTAGGCCTTGGGTAATCTGAGAGGGTATTTTTTTTATGATGTCTGTAACACGTATTTTTTCTTCACGATCTATTTTCTGTTTTCGTAAGGTTGCTTTTCTTAAACTACGGTCATCATTTACCGCAATAGCTACTCGAGATTCGCTTATTTCTTCTACAAGTGTAATTTTTTCAGAAGTTAAGGCATTTGCAACATGAAAAGCAGCTTCGACAGTTTCTTGGGTCTGAGGACTGTCAAAACCATTAACGACCACGTGTTTACAGGGGCTTCTTTCAATAGACGGGTTTAACATTAACAATACAGAACATGGCGCTTGACGGGTTAGTTTTCGCGCAATGGAGCCTAAATAGTACTTAACAACATTTTCTCTTTTAAGGGCACCTAAAAGTAAAAGATCGATGTCAAATTCTTCACAGGCATTGGCTAATGTTGCTACGGGATCACCTTCTTTCCAGTAGGTTTGAATTTGGTCCGATTGGGTGGGACATTCCTCTAATAGTTGTTGAAATACTTTCTCTTTCTTTGGAGTTTTCTTACCGACATGGACAAAAATCAACGAAGCCTTAAAATACATCGCTAGCCGGCTGGCCTCATAGACATTTGCCTTGAGGGATGGAGAAAAAGCAAAACCAAACAAAAGTGTCTTAAAAGGTTGGAAAGCCATATATAATGTAGTCAATTACATTTTTTGAACAAACTCTGTTCGCAAAACAATACTTGTTTTCTTGATTTTACAATCAATTTCTTCTGAACTGTCGGTAACACGAATGTTTTTGACAACTGTACCTCTTTTTAATGTAATTCCCGCTCCTTTAACCTTCAAGTCTTTGGTGAGTTTAACGGAATCACCATCATGAAGCGTATTTCCATTGACGTCGGTTACATTCATACCGTTCATTTTCTCAAATATACATTGAAAAAAGGGAAAGTACAAAGATGTTAGAACACTAACTTTTTAGAATTTCTTTTATTTGATGCGATTGAATAACCGCTCCTATTTTTTTTAAAATTGCTTTATTTTAGTTTCACCTTGAAGTAGTTTCGCCAGTGTAAAAGCGGAGGTCCCAATTATTAGGTTCATGTTTTCCAAATGTAATTTTTCTGCTTCATCTCCTGCTTTATGATAAAAATCAAAGTTTTTAAAGTCAAAAGAAGAAAGGGTTTGTGCAGGAATTTCAAAAGTCTCATAAAAAGCATAATTATCGGAACGTTTAAATAAATTTAATTCTCTGGCCTGAGGCAGAAATTGCACAAAGCCAGCTGAAATTGTATTCATTTCCTCTGCCATATTGGAGCGTTTGTATCCTGTTAGATAAACCTGATTTTCACCTGTACTTAGCGTTGTACCGATCATTTCAAAGTTGACCATATAGTCCAAGCGCACCCTTTCTTTTTTCATTCGCTTTGCTAAATGATAGGCTCCTTTTAATCCTTTTTCTTCATCTGTAAAGAGTGCTACAATAATATTTTGTTTCCAATTGTGTTTTGCTAAAAAGCGGGCAATCTGCATAACAGCTGTTGATCCTGCAGCATTATCATTGGCTCCGTTGAAGATGCTATCGCCTTCGATTTTTTGGATACCGATGTGATCTAAATGAGCTCCAATTAATACCGTTTTTTGATTTGGATCATAATTACCTATGCGCCCAACAATATTGTAGGATAAAACACCTTCGGTAGTCAAAGAATCTCGATAGGCAGGGTAGAACGGCTCCACACCGTGTTCTTTAAAATAGTTCGTGACAAAATCCGCGGCTTTAAAGTACCCTCCCGAATTGGAATCACGCCCCTTCATGTCATCACTAGCCAGAGTATATAAAATGGACTGGGTTTCTTCTAAGTTAATTTGGGCTCTAATTTGTTGTTGGTCAAAAACTGGAAGATCAGTACAGTTAGTTATACACAGTATTCCTAAAGAGAGAAGAGTTAATTTTTTCATTTGTTTTAAGTTAAGGATTATTAAGCGTGTTTATCAATTTCTATGTATTCAGAAGTTCCCTTTTCTTTTTCGCCATTGAGCCATTGCCAGTTTAGAGACAGTTTGAGTTTTCCTGTGGAGGTGGTTGAAACGTGTGCAATAGCTTCACCCGCTTTCAATTGTTGAGTGTTGGTAAGGCATTGATAGAGTAGGCTTAGTTCAGCACCTTTTAGATGTCCTATGATGGTCCCATAAGAGATAGATCCTCCAGAGTATAAAGCAGTGACCCTACTGTTTATCTGTTTATATTCAAATAGAGTTTCGGAGTCTACTTGTCCCTTTTCAGAATTTTGTACTAAGACGAAGGTTTTTTGGTTGAGATTGAATGAGGACATGGAGAACGTGTAAGGGTTAAAAAATAAGTTGTTCTTTTATTTCAGGTAAGATGAGGTTTATATTTTTCTCAGAAAAATGAGCCTTTACTTGTTCACGATCAATTGCTATGGGAGGAAACGTATCAAAATGACAGCCTACAATCGTATTACAAGCAATAAAATTAGCGGCTAGCGCGGCTTCTTCCATACCCATGGTAAAGTTGTCTCCAATAGGTAAAATGGCAACAGTAAGAGGCGGACAAAGTTCAGGAATGAGTTTCATGTCATAGGTTAAGGCGGTGTCGCCAGCAACATAAAAACAATTTTTTTTATTCCAAATGACAAAGCCACCAGGATTCCCACCATAGGTTCCGTCGGGTAAGACGGAAGAATGTATCGCAGAAACGTATTTAACCGTTCCAAATTCAAAAGTATATTTTCCGCCATGGTTCATTGGGTGTCCCTCCACACCTTTGTTTTGGTACCAGCTTACAATTTCAAAGTTTGAAATGAGGGTTGCCCCAGTGTTTTTGGCAATCTCTTCTGCGTCTAATACATGATCTTGGTGCCCATGAGTGAGGAAGATATAATCGGCCTCTATTTGATTGATCATAACTTCTTTTGCCAAGGGGTTTCCAGAAATAAAAGGATCAAATAAGAGCTTTTTTCCTTGTGTTTCGATTAAAAAGCAGGCATGTCCATAATAGGTAATTTTCATGGTGTTAGATTTTGTTTATTAAAAATAAACAAAATAATGGCTTAAGGCGATTCTTTTGATTGCACTTACTCAGAAGAGGGAGAGTAAATGAATTATAATCTCATTTTTAGTAAATCGGGTTTGAAACCAACTTTTTTGTAGGCTTCCAATGCGCTTTTGTTTTCGGCATAGACATCCAGTTGAATTTCATGGATATCTTTGTCTTTTGCCCATGCAACAAGCTTTTTGATTAACCTTCCATTAATTCCTTTTCCTCGGTGCTCGGGATGAACATACATAAACCCTAAATAGACAAATTGTTTGGGTTTTTTATATTCAACAGAATTTTGAATTTGTGCATATCCAGTGCCCACAACCGTTCCTTTAAATTCTGCGACATACAATAAAACATCTGGATTTTCAATGAAACTTTGAATATCGTAGTAGGAAATGGGGTCTGCTCTTAAATTGGATGCAAAAGGGCGTTCATAGCGAATGAGGGCTTGTTCAAATTCTTTCAAAACAGGGAGGTCGTTGAGAACCGCTTCTCGAAGAATCAGATCCTTACTTTGTGACATATAGATAAGATTTAAACTTTAATATTTTCTAATAAACTATTAAAGTTTAAAAATAAGGAATAGAAACTTAATCGTTTAACTTTAAAACAGCCATAAATGCTTGTTGAGGAATTTCTACATTTCCAATTTGTCGCATTTTCTTTTTCCCTTTTTTCTGTTTTTCAAGAAGTTTTCTTTTTCGTGAAATATCCCCACCATAACATTTGGCGGTGACATCTTTACGTAAGGCTTTTATGGTCTCTCTAGAGATAATTTTTGCGCCAATTGCTGCTTGAATGGGAATATCAAACTGTTGCCTTGGAATGAGTTGGCGTAATTTTTCACACATTTTTTTTCCAATGTTGTATGCATTGTCTGTATGAATTAATGCCGATAAAGCATCGACAGGGCTTGCATTGAGGAGGATATCCACCTTGACTAATTTTGAGGGACGCAAACCAATAGGTGCATAATCAAAAGAAGCATAGCCTTTAGAAACCGTTTTTAGACGATCATAAAAATCAAATACGATTTCTGCGAGAGGCATGTCAAAACTCAATTCAACCCGCTCTGGAGTCAAATAGGTTTGATTGGTTATTTGTCCTCTTTTTTCAATACAAAGCGACATTACATTTCCTACAAATTCAGATTTAGTAATAATGGTTGCTTTAATGTAAGGTTCTTCCACCCGATCCAAAAAGGAGGGGTCCGGTAAATCAGAAGGATTATTTACTAATAAAATTTCCTCAGGATTTTTTTTGGTAAATGCATGATAGGAAACGTTGGGAACGGTAGTAATAACCGTCATATCAAATTCTCGTTCTAAACGTTCTTGAATAATTTCCAAATGGAGCATTCCCAAAAAGCCACAACGAAATCCAAAACCTAAAGCGGCAGAACTTTCTGGAGTAAAAACCAAGGAGGCATCATTAAGCTGCAACTTTTCCATGGAAGCCCTGAGCTCTTCATATTCTTCAGTATCCACAGGGTAAATTCCTGCAAAAACCATAGGCTTTACCTCTTCAAACCCTGAAATAGCCTCAGTGGTCGGGTATTCGGGATCCGTAATAGTATCTCCTACTTTAATTTCTTTTGCCTCTTTTATTCCAGTAATGAGGTAACCCACATCCCCAGCATTGATTTTTTGCTTGGGTTCCTGAGTTAATTTTAAGGTTCCAATTTCATCCGCATTATAGGTTTTTCCCGTTGCCATGAATTGGATTTTTTGTCCTTTCCGAATAGAGCCATTTAAGATTCTAAAGTAGGTTTCAACGCCACGGAAGGGGTTGTAAACAGAATCAAAAATTAAGGCTTGTAAAGGTTGATCTACACTTCCTTCAGGGGAAGGTACGCGTGATATTATAGCGTTTAATATATCTTGAATTCCCAAGCCTGTTTTTGCTGAAGCAGGGATAATTTCGTCAGGGTTGCAGCCCAATAAATCGACGATATCATCGGTCACCTCTTCAACATTTGCAGAGGGAAGATCCACTTTGTTGAGTACCGGAATGATTTCCAAATCATTTTCTAAAGCGAGGTATAAATTAGAAATGGTTTGTGCTTGGATACTTTGAGCGGCATCAACGACCAAAAGGGCACCCTCACAAGCAGCAATAGATCGAGAAACTTCATAGGAAAAATCAACATGGCCAGGAGTATCAATCAGGTTGAGGATATAGGTTTCCCCTTCATGGATATATTCCATTTGAATGGCGTGGGATTTTATGGTAATTCCACGTTCGCGTTCCAAATCCATATTATCCAAAAGCTGGTTTTGCTTTTCACGCTCGGTTACTGCTCCAGTAAAGTCCAACAGGCGATCGGCTAAGGTGCTTTTCCCATGGTCAATATGGGCAATAATACAGAAGTTTCGAATGTTTTTCATTTCGGCAATTTCTTTGCTGGGCGCAAATATACGGCTTTGGAAGGAGTGTTTTTGGGATATTTTTGAAGTTTTGTACTTTTCTGCCCAAAAAAACAACAGAATGTCTCTTAAAACTTCCATTTTGCGTATTTTTTTCGCACTCAGTTTTCTTTTTTCAGCCTATACCAAGTTTGTTGCTCCTGGTTTTTTTGAAATAACTCTTATGGATCAGGGAATAGCAAGTAGCAGAGTATGGGCAGCTCATTTGACACGCTTTTTTATTGGCTTGGAATTTGGCTTGGGACTGCTATTACTTTTTCCAATTTATACTAAAAAAATCACGCGCTTAGCTTTACTACTCCTTTCGGGCTTTACAGTCCACCTTCTTTATCTCTGGGGCATAGGAGATACTGAAAATTGTGGTTGTTTTGGAGAAATGATCTCCATGACTCCGGCAGAGTCGATTCTTAAAAATAGCATTCTCATCAGTATTGGAGTTCTCTTGTATCTAAAAGCTCCAAAAAGAAAAAAGGGATTCTTGTTTTTAGGGACTGTTTTTCTAGTTGTCATTTTAAGTCAATGGTTTCTACTTCCCATACCCAAGCATAGCGAGATGTCTTTTTCTGATTATACTCATTTTGAAAACGAAGGTCGTGTAGACCTTTCTAAAGGGGAAAAATGGATTGTCGTTATTAACTTAGCATGTGAACATTGCCAGCAAGCAGCAATTGAAATAGGGAGTTTGCAAAGGGAATTAGGGACTTCTTTTCCAGAAATATATGCCCTTTATTATAAGGAGGGAGATTTTTCAGTAGAAGATTTTGAAGCGCTGACAAAGGCAAAGTTTCCCTATCACATGATTGACGTAAATGCCTTTTTTGATTTGATAGGAGAGAGCCCCCCACGTTTATATAAACTAATGGACGGTAAGGTTTCAGAATTTTGGGATCACGGCTTAGGCGATGCCTTGAAATAAAGTAATTAGCTCAAAACCCACTACTTTTCTTTATTTTTACCAAAAAAACAGCTTTGGTTAAAATTGGCGACATAGAATTAAGTGATTTTCCGCTTTTACTAGCCCCTATGGAGGACGTTAGTGATCCTCCTTTTAGAGCGCTTTGTAAGGAGCTAGGAGCAGACGTCGTTTACACCGAATTTATTTCGTCAGAAGGCTTGATTAGAGACGCCGCCAAAAGTGTTCAGAAACTTGATATATATGAAAAAGAACGTCCTGTAGGCATCCAAATTTTCGGAGCAAATTTAGAGTCCATGATACGTTCCGTTGAAATTGTAGAGGCTTCTAAGCCAGATATTATCGACATCAACTTTGGATGTCCAGTAAAAAAAGTAGTGAGTAAAGGAGCAGGTGCGGGAATTTTAAAAGACATTCCTTTAATGGTGAAACTCACTGAAGCGATGGCCAAGCACACACATTTACCCATTACAGTTAAAACACGTTTGGGGTGGGACGATGATTCCATTAAAATTGTTGAAGTCGCTGAACGCCTTCAAGATGCTGGAGCAAAAGCGATTTCCATTCATGGAAGAACCCGGGCTCAAATGTATAAGGGAGAGGCCAATTGGTACCCCATTGCTGAGGTTAAAAACAATCAACGAATGCAGATCCCTATTTTTGGGAACGGTGATGTGGATTCTCCCGAAAAGGCAAAATTGATGCGAGACGCGTTTGGTTTGGATGGTGCGATGATCGGTCGAGCAAGTATAGGAAACCCCTGGTTTTTTAATCAAGTCAAGCATTATTTTGAAACGGGAACACATGCAGCACCTCCTTCTATTGAAGATCGAGTGGCCGTGGCAAGAAGGCATTTAGAGATGGCGATTGATTGGAAAGGAGAAATCCAAGGTGTTCTTGAAACACGCCGTCATTATACGAATTATTTTAAAGGGATTCCCAATTTTAAACCCTTGCGAACTCGGATGGTGACTTCGAATGAATCGGCAGGAGTTTTTGAGGTCTTTGACGAAATCATCGAGCACTTTTCAGCTCAAGAAATAGCATAAGTTTTACTCTTTTTTCCAAGCCCTCTTGTCGCCCAAGCCGTGCTAATGGTTCCTAAAACAAATAGCGTTCCTAGAACAATTGCAATGTTTTTTAACTCAAATAATACGGGGTATGCCAAGGAGGTTCCGGGAACATAGATAAAAGGAAATTGTGCTTGAATCAGGACAAGAAGCATTCCGATAAACAAACCGATAATTCCACCCACCCCACAAATTAATAAGCCAATAGTAAAAAATATTTTATGAATTCCATGGGGTTGAGCCCCCATAGCCAATAAGATTTTTAGTTGTCCTCGTTTATCTAAAATCATCATAATTAAGGCCCCTACTACATTAAACAAAGCAATCATCATCACTAGGGTAAAAATAAAATAAATGGCAAGGTGTTCTACATTTAGCATTTTGTAGAGTGCTGCATTTTGTTCTGAACGAGAAACCAAACGAATGGGTTGGTCAAAAAGAGGAGACAAGAAAGGGAGTAATTCCGTTTTAGAGGCTTTTGGTTTTGTTTTTAATACAATGGAAGAAAATTGATTGGGGTTCAATTCGAGAAGATCTTGACCAAATTCAAGATTTGAAAAAACATATTTTTTGTCCAAATCTTCACTGATTTGATATAAGCCAACCACAACACTGGGTTTTGTAAGAAATGGATCTTGCCCTAAAAGGGTGTTTTGATTTTTTTTAGGAACGGTAATGTTGAGAAAGGTATTGTAGTCAAAAACGCCTACACTTAAGCTCCCCGCAATACCAAACCCTAAAACTGCTTCTGAGCCTGAAAAGGAAAGCCAATCACCTAATGCGATAAGTTGATCAACAGACACCACATCGGTATAGTTTGGCCCTACAGCTTTGAGGTAGGCAACCTGATTTTTTTCTTTAAAAGAAAGAAAGACTTTTTCTTCAATTTCGGGAGCGGCTAGATCAATTTGTTCAAGAGCTTCGATTTGAAGTAAGGTATTGTCTTCAAGGGTAAGATATTTTCCTTGTTCTGCCTGGATTTCAAAATCAGGATCAAAGGCGTTTGTAAACGAAAGACCAAAATCTTTTAAGCCGGCAAAGGCACTTAGAACGATAAACAATGCGGCGGTTGCGATGATGACCATAAAGAGGGCAAAGGCATTGATTCGGTTGATGACCGTTTGCTGACTTTTAGCAAAAAAATAGCGCAATGCGATTTTAAGGGAATACGTCATGCTTAATTTTTAGTGTACAAAAGCAACTTATTTTTTTTGTCGCGGTTCTAGTGCTTCGGGGTTTTTAATGGGATTTTCTCCTAATTTTAATTCGTGATCAATTGATTCGATATAATCCAATGAATCGTCTAAAAAGAAGAGGAGGTCTGGAATTCTTCTCAGTTGGTTTTTCATACGTTGCGATAAATCATGGCGCAGCTGAAAACGATTTTCTTTTAGGACTTCAAAATGACGAAGGGCATCTTGTGTAGGAAAAATACTGAGGTAAATTTTAGCGGAGGTAAGATCGGCGGTAACATGAACCTTAGTCACTGAAATCATTAAGTTACTTACATTCTCTTGACGGATTGCACCTTGCAGTAGTGTAGCAACCTCTTGTTGTAAAACTTTATTTATTTTTTTTTGTCTAGGCGTTTCTTGTTTGTCCATGGCACAAAAATACGTATAAAATTAAGCTTATAAACGTTCCCACTTATAATCCCCATTTAATCGGAAGGTGCCTAAATGTTCTTTGCTCCATTGTTCAGGGGGAATTAAAGAGAGAAAAGCTTCTTTTTTCCCTTGGTAAAGGTGGTAGATTTCTCCAACGATGGGTTCAAATTTGAAGTGTGCGGAATAGACCTGTTGCGTATCTGAAGCCAGTGACACAAAAGATTTGATTTTCTCTTGTAAATCATCTAACTCAGCCTGAAACTGTTTGGAAACTTTGTCTACCCCTTTCTTTTTAAAAGCATCTACATTAGGAACTTCAATAATAGGTCCACTAAGACTGCTTGCATAAGGGAGTAGTTTTGCAATATAGCTTTCCTGGGTTTCATCCCAAACGACAGCATCTGGTTTTTTTTCCTTCAAAGAATTCTTTTTTTTTCAAAGATAACCAAATTGGCTGTTAGTACTCTTTTTCGAGGATTGCAAAAAGAAGCAAACACTATTTTCCTCGTCCAGTTTTTCTTACAGCAGTGGTTTTTTTTGTAGCTCTAGGGGCGGCTACTTTTTTATTTTTTTCGCCTTGAGTTGATTTAACCTTACTGTTACCAAAGAATTTGCTGCTCATGATGTTTGTTTTTATAAAGATAGGGTATTTGACGGTGATCTGAAAAGGTGAAAAAATAAAAGGGCAGGTCCAGCCAACCATAGCCTTACTACCCTTTTACAAAAATAGGGTGTGAAGCCCTACGGGTCAAAGGTAGTTAATATACGCATACGAAGTTTGAATAGAGGCTTTTTGTTAAGAGCTAAATTTTTTAAGTGAGGATTACAGAAGCTTATTTTTTTCATAAAAATTTAATTTTTCAAGTACTCTTCCCATTCTTTTTTATCAAAAGTTTTCCCAAAGAGCTCGTAGATACCGATTGCTTTTATGAAAAAATATTTAGTAAGACCAGCGACTTCATAAACAAAATAGACTTCTTCATTAAAGGCAGACGGTTTTATTATTACGGTTTTATCTTCTAATCTAAATTCTTTTAATTCCTTTGTTTTGATAACCCTTTTAAATGTTTCAAACAAAGTGTCTATTTCCTCAGAAGTTGATTGGAACCTGAGTGTAGTTTTTTCCTCCTTTTTGTCATACTCTGAATTAGACCAAACGAATGCATAATATTCTTTTCCATTAACATTAGGGAGTTTATTCAAACTTACGCCTCCTGTAATTCTACCGTGGTAGTATATAAAATGTAAACCAATTTGTTTTCCTAAAACGTCATTAGTGACTTTTATTGTCTGTCCAAAGAACGGGGATGGCAGTGTTAAAAAGAAAACAATCAAAAGCAGTTTCTTCATTTTAATGGATTTATAGTTATACGATTCAAACAGTTAAAGCTTTATATAAAGCAACAAATACCAAGGTAATTGAATAAGACATTTGGTACAGAGGATGTTACGTTTAGGTTTTAATCTGAACAATAAGTATCTCCAACTTGATACTGATTGTAAACCTCTTCAGTTACAGCTCCCGACGGGATTGCTCCATATTTATTAGGAACGTTGTTATTGCTGTAATTTTGATTTTGCCAAAAGAACAGAAAGTTACTTCCGCTTTTCTCTTTTCTTGTGATTTCAACACATCCCGTTTCTTTAGAACATGAAGAAGCAAGAAATAAAAATAAATAGATTAACCTTTTCATTGATTTATAGTCTCTACGAATTTACTAATTCTATCTTTAAAAATAAGCGTCTAAATAAAAGGCACATAAAACGCCTTTGAATCAAAAGGAATACTACTTAAACGGAGTCGTGCGGCAAGTATTTTAATGAAAAACGATTTTATAAAGGAAGTGTCTGAAGATATATAAATAGAGATTTAAGTAAAGCATTATTGAAAATGAGAGGAGCTAAAACCCCCATCCTATGGCGGTAGAATTAGAAAGTGTCAATTAAAGATGAATTATTTCACAAGATGTATTAATTTTACAGCCTAATTAACGGAATGTTTTTTAGTAAGGTCCTATAGCTCAGTTGGTTAGAGTAGCTGACTCATAATCAGTTGGTCCCTGGTTCGAGCCCAGGTGGGACCACCAACAAAGAAAGAGCGCGAGCTCAATCAACACAAGCCCTTCGAGTAATTGAGGGGTTTTTCTTACAATTAAGTTTAACTTAAAGGGAGTCAATTTCTTGACACTTATATGACACTCTTTGTCATTTCTAATGTTTATCTAATGTTGAAAACATCTTTTTAAGTTACACCTATCAAGTTGTATTTTTATAAAATATAACAAAACACAAGAAATTTTATTATATATATAGTGACAAGGTATTAACGCCAGGTGTTAATGTTAGCCTTACCACCCAAGATGGACAAAAGTTAGTTATTGGGTTAGACGTTGGATAATAAACTACAGGATTGAAATAATATCTAAACATAGTGGTTAAGGTTTCTCCGATAGTTACAAAATGGATTTACTATAATGCTGATATGGGTATTTAAACGAACTGGTCAGTTGAAGAGTAAGTAGAAAACAAGTAAGATGCGTTAAGGTCGTAAGGGGTTTACTATACAATAAATTAATCTATTTAATAGGCTCGCTTACCCGCTTCGCCGAGTTGTTTAAGATTGAAATAGAATACTACTTTTTATTATACTTATTAAATAAATAAACAAATACAGGTGGTATAAAAACAATGAAAATTATTCCAAAATATACATACAGAAAACACCCTAATGCAAGTGAAAAAATTAACGCAAGTATGTAAGTGTTTTTCATAAAACTAAAGTAATAAATATGCCCAGACCTAAAGGTAGCCAGAACAAGATAACATCAGAAGTAAAAGACAAACTACAACTACTTATAGACGATTTAATTGCTTCTTTAGACGTAAATGAGTTAGACGCTATTCAGCGTATTAAGATGCTTCAAATAGCCTTACAATACACCTTACCAAGAATGAAACAAGCTACTAATGAAGTAAGTGAGGACTTGCCTTTGTTTATAGAGTAAGTTCAAGTAAAAATTTGTATATTTTAATGATAACCATAAGCTATGACTGTAATTAAAGACCCTAAAAAGAAGTATTTAAAACTATTCACATTAGGTAAAAAATTTAGCTCTAAAACCTTCTCTGATAATACTAAAAAATTATTATTGAACGCTTTAGCTCTTTTTGTGGTAGTAACTTTTACATTTTACGTAGAAAGTGTCGGGGAT
>Ga0228672_1000112_pt1 | contig 57826 bp, 60 predicted proteins | sample 90DmetaG_FD_182788 | JGI IMG/M metagenome (GOLD analysis project Ga0228672, IMG submission 182788) | Seawater microbial communities from Monterey Bay, California, United States - 90D | ecosystem: Environmental > Aquatic > Marine > Coastal | place: USA: California | collected 2016-11-08 | reverse complement strand
GACCTGCAGCAGCATATCGACCGCCCGCTTAGTCAATGAGGTCACCGATGTCGGAGCTGTCGGTCAGAATGCCCCAACGGCGCAGATACTTGTCGCCGATCAGGCGCTCATGCGGGGTCATGTCCTTCAAGTTGCAGCCATGTGGCATGGTCACCGTCAGCGTCAACGATTTGCCCCGCCCGCCGCTCGGGCCGGGCTGAAACTTGATTGTGAACCGCGCGCGCGTGACGATCCATTCAGGCGCTTCAGATGCAACGGACAGGACATGCCCAGAACTGCCAATGTCGAGCCCAATTCTTTCTTCTGCCATTTCCCACACCGTGCGGTCGGCGCCCGACATGGATTCGAGGATGATCCGTTCGTTAGGCTGGCCAACCTCCATAAGACGCAATTCTTTCACGGTGACGTCCGCGATGCCGTCATCAACGTCAGTCGGGAAGTCAAAGGGCTTCAACAGCATCCCAAGATCGTATTCCCGCAGCGGTATATGCTTTTCTTCGAAGTCGATCCCAAGCAGGTCCCGCGCCATGTAGGCAGTGAGATCCCTCCGGTCTGCAACTGTATTGGCCACCACCTCTATGACGCCGGTATCCGCCTCATAAGTCAGCGCAGCTTCAAAAACCGGCTTCACGATGCGGCGGGACAATGTGCTGTTGACGTCAAACCCAAGCATGTCCTCCGGCCGCCCTTCGCGATAGACAGCGACCTGAACGAGATCGCATTCCTGATCATCGAGGATGACGCGGTGCCGGTCGAAAACATCGACATGGACATGCGGCGTGTCGAAACGCTCGCGGATTGCCTTGGTGAAGTCAGCTACCGATGCAGCATCCCGGCGGACCACGCGGTCCTTTTCCACTTCAAAGCCGCTCCATGACCGTCCACGGCGCCGTTCATCATTGTAGCGGACCTCTTCAGCCTTACGAAACTGGTCTGGTTCATTCAGAAACACCCACAGCGAACGATTATTAGCCCCCTCCAGCGTGTCGAACACCTGCCGGTTGATGACGACATTCTGCAGCGCATTCTGGCCCGGTTCGTCCGCGAGAGCAGCGACCTGACTGGCATTCATGACAACGCGTTGTTTTTCACGGTCGTCCATGTCGTCGACAGCTTTGATCAGCGGCTCGACGAGCTCCGCCTCGGGCTTGGTCCAATCGACCGGTGGAAGGGATGTGAACCCTGAGCCGGTAAAATAGTCATGCAACCGTGTGATTGGGGTCTTGCGAAGGAAGGAGGCGATAGCAGTCATAGGGGCCCTTTCTGGCGAGGAGGATGAGGGAATCGGCGCAAAGCGATACGATGCTGTTCGATATATACCGAACAAACCGCCAAGTCTACTTGCGCGGCACGATTTTGTTCGGCATACCGAACAAGCTTCCTACAACCAAGGAAAACAAGGATGATACTATGACCACGTCCCTCGGCGCCAAGATCAAGCGCCACCGCCAGGAAAAGGGATACTCCCTCGACAAGCTCGCGGAACTGACCGACTCGAGCAAGAGCTACATTTGGGAGTTGGAAAACCGCGACGCACGAAAGCCGTCCGGAGAAAAACTGACACGGATCGCTCAGGCCCTCGAGGTCACCACCGATTATCTGCTGGATGAAAGCGAGGAGCCCGGAGACGCGGTTCTTAAGGAGGCATTCTTCCGCAAATTCAGCAAGCTCGCCCCGGACGACCAAGCTAAGATCAATCAGATGATCGATATGTGGGGAAAGAAGGATTGAGCCTGCCCACGACGCCACAGGGTTGGGCAATCCGCCTTACTCAGATCCTGTCGCTGCATCAGGCAGCGCATGGGCTACCGCGGTTTCCAATCGATGTGGCCGCACTAGCACAGGATGTCTCACGACAGGTATTTCCAGATGCGCCGATAACTATGGTCGGCGGCCTGGATCTGTCTAAAGGCGTCGAGGGCATGTTGATGCCAAACCCTGATGGTTCCGGCGAATGGGGTATCATTTACAACGACACGATCCGTTCGGCAGGTCGACGGAACTTCACGTTGGCCCATGAACTGGGCCATTACCTGCTGCACCGGCAGACTTATCCCAACGGCCTCGAATGCACCAACCGCGACATGGCTGATTGGGATGATGTCCGGAACGGGATCGAGGTGGAGGCCAATACCTTCGCCTCCTACCTTTTGATGCCGCTGGATGATTTTCGTGAGCAAATCAAAGGCCGGGTCATTGATATCGATCTGATGACTGATTTGGCCGACCGCTACGCCGTGTCACTGACGGCAGCGATCCTGAAATGGATGACCATCACCGACAAGCGGGCGATGATCGTGGTTGGCAAGGAGGGGTTTATCGACTGGTCATGGTCCAGCGAGCCGTTGTTGAAATCTGGCGTGTTCTATCGCGCACGGCAGGTGGTCACCGAATTGCCGCCAGACTCTCTGGCCGCGCAGGAAGTGGACTGGGATACTGGTCGTCACGGCCATCACCACCCGGCAGGAGTCTGGTTGGGATCTGAGCCCGTTCAGGAAATGACAGTGTTCTCGCCCAGCAACGACCAGATGACAATCTCGCTGTTGCTTTATCCTGACCGCGCCCCATCCCGATGGGAGATGGCCGAGCTGGAAGAAGAGCAGACCGTCGATACGTTCGACAAATTCATGGACGGTCGGACAGGCTGATTCGGCCCAGCAACGACGATCAGAGTTCCGCGTACTCGTATATTCACTACGCAGAAATACGTGGCTCTACGCGCAGGTCGAACCTGTCCTCAAGATATTGATTTACTTGTGTTTTCTGTATTTTGAGATACCTTTTGGGCATCATCTCAATCGCGAAAAGTCGCCATGCCCAAAAACACATCAGGCCCGATTTCGGGTCCCAATCCCCTATGTCCTGAGCGCATGTCAGCAGACGCGCGCCTCGAAGAAATTGGCCGCATCCTCGCTGCAGCTGTGGTTCGGCTGAACGTCGAACAGTCCAGCGATTTATCTTCTGAGGACGGAGACAGTTTCGTGGACTTCTCGCCCCGAAAGAGCGGTGGTCGTCGTGCAAAACGCATCCGCACCGGAGGAATTGATGAAACATCACAATAAGATAACCCCAACACTGCCGGGGCAAAATCCTAGTTTGGATCAGACGGCATTGTCTCGCCTGGCCGCTTTGAAAGCCATGTCGGTCAAGGATCTGAAAGCCGAATGGGAAAAGCTCCTCGGCACTTCGGCGCCGAACAACAGCCGGGCATTTCTTGAACTTCGCATCGCCTATCGGATCCAGGAGCTGACCTACGGCGGCCCAGATCGGGAGACCCGCCGCATGCTGGATCTGCTTGCCGACGAGGTTGAAGGCCATACCCGCCGCAAACATCAGATCGCCGATCCCCGCAATCCTGTAGCCGGAACGAAACTCCTGCGCGAATGGGACGGCGCCGAGCATACCGTCACAGTGCTGAAGGACGGCTTTGACTGGCAAGGCCGTAAATACAAATCACTCTCGGCCGTGGCCCGCGCCATCACCGGAACGCGCTGGAATGGGTATCGCTTTTTCGGGCTGCGTGAACGCAAGCAGGAGGAAGCATGATAGACATTAACGCCCGCCCCAACCGTCGCCTGCGCTGCGCCATCTACACTCGCAAGTCGACCGAAGAAGGGCTCGACATGGAGTTCAACACCCTCGACGCTCAACGGGAGGCCTGCGAGGCTTACATCGCCAGTCAGAAGTCTGAGGGATGGGTGGCAACCCGCGACCGCTACGACGATGGTGGCTTTTCTGGTGGCAACCTCGAACGCCCGGGGCTCAAGCAGTTGCTTGCCGACATCAACGATGGTCTGGTCGATGTCGTGGTCGTGTACAAAATCGATCGCCTGTCGCGCTCGCTGATGGACTTTTCCAAGTTGGTTGAGGTGTTCGACCGGAACGGTGTCACCTTCGTATCTGTCACTCAGTCCTTCAACACCACCACGTCAATGGGGCGGTTGACGCTGAACATCCTGCTCAGTTTCGCCCAGTTTGAACGTGAGGTCATTGGTGAGCGCATCCGCGATAAGGTGGCAGCATCGCGCAAGCGCGGGATCTGGATGGGGGGTTATGTGCCCCTCGGCTATGATGTGCAGGATCGCAAACTGTTGGTGAACGACGAAGAGGCCGCATCGGTCCGACTTATCTTCCAGCGGTTTGTCGAATTGGGTTCCGCCACCGTGCTGGCGCGGGAACTACGTGGTGATGGTTTCCGCAACAAACAGGGCACGCTGATCGACAAAGGCTACCTCTACCGGCTCCTGAACAACCGTGTTTATCGTGGTGAAGCCGTCCACAAGGGCAAGGCCTATCCCGGCGAGCACGACGCCATCATCGACGAGGCGCTTTGGGATCAAGTCCACGCAATCCTAAAGGAAAGCCCGCGCAAACGTGCCAATAACAGCCGATCCCGGACACCCGCGCTCCTGAAGGGGCTGATATTCAGCGACACTGGCGCGGCCATGACGCCTACCAGCACGAAGAAAGGCGCGAAGCTTTATCGCTACTATGTGTCGATGGATATCATCCGAAACCGCGAGACCGGCGAAGAGACCGCCCCGATGAGGCTGGCGGCTGGAATGGTTGAGGACGCGGTTGTGACCGAGGTTCGGCGCATTCTCCAGACGCCGGAGATGGTATCACAGGTGATCGGGAACCTGAAGTGCGACGACGGTCGGGCTTCGGAAGCTGATGCCATCGCGGCTCTACATGGGTTCAGCGCGCTTTGGGCGCAGCTGTTCCCGGCCGAGCAGGCAAGGATTATCCAGCTTCTCGTCCAGCGCGTTACCGTCACCGCCGCGGGGCTTGAGGTCGACATCAGGCGCGAAGGGATCGCAGGCGTGATCCGCGAAATGGTTGAGCCGCGCAGAATGGAGGCTGCGGAATGACCAAGCCTGATAACACGATCCGCGTACTGATCCCGTTGACGGTCCGCAAGAAGAACGGGCGGCCCAAAATCCTACCGCCCTCTGACTATCGGCCGAGCGATGACCAGAACCAAGACCCGCATGTTCTGCGCGCGATCGGCCGCGCATGGGGATGGCGGCGGCGTATGGATGCAGGTGAATTCGCCACAATCCAGGAACTGGCTGAAGCCGTCGGTTTGGCCGAACGTCATGTCAGTCGCCAGTTGCGGCTGGCCTATTTGGCGCCAGAGGTGCTCAAGCGCCTGACCTGCGGGCGCGAGGCGTCTGCGGTCAGCTTGTACGACCTGTGTTTTCTGGCTGGAGAGGCTTGGGGAGAGCAAGTCGAGCGGGCGTTCTAGGGCATTAGGTCAGCCGTGACCCGAACGATATTGGCGGCTCCAAGACAACAATCAGTCTTGGGCCAGCCGCATCCAGTCTGGTAGCTGACCATTATCCAAAGTTTCGATTAAAGCACTCCAAAATGATATCGCGTTTTCACAGATAGGGTCGAAGAATTGACCAACACCGCCATTTGAAACAACAGTACCTTCGTAAACAGTTTCATACCCGACGATTTCATCGTCATCGATGACAGTGCGTACGTTTAATGGGCGACCGCCCGGTAGATCTGTTCTCGGAGGCTGGACATTGATGCCGACAAAATCTTGATGATGCGTGATGCGGCCGTCACCAAGCTCGTCAACTTCGATTTTCAACACATTCTGGTTGTCTAAAGTATGGTGTTTCGTCGTGTCGGCAATCTTGTGTAAAAGCTTTACCGAGACATTTGCATTTCTAGCATTGCCCAAGAAGTTGCGGCGATCACCCATCGCCAGACCAAGTTGCATTCCATGGCGATACGTCCAATCTCCCAAATGGTGGAGCGTTACGGCGACGTTGAGCGCGTGATCAGCCCGATCTTGCTGTGCATCCGCATTTTTGAAACGCTTCAATTCGCGGCGAGCCTTAGCCAAGAAATCAGGAGCGCTTTCATAACCCCCTAAGCGGATACTTGGCATAGGTTTCTTCTCCACTTTGGCTCAAATGAATGCACCTGACATTTATTTTATGACAAGCTTAGCAAGGTCAATCTATAGAGCCTGCCGCCAATAGTCACCTCTCGGTTGGCTCGCTTCTTTACGCACCAGCCCGCACTACCACGCCGCCTTCGGGTGTCTCTGTCCGCTTTGGTAGCGGTCTGACGTGCCTCAACTACGGCGCAATCCATTTTCAGCAAGTGATTGAAAAGGCAAACAGTTTTGAATGCGTCTCGATTTGGGTGAAGGGCGGATGGAAAGAGACGCGGGGCGTTTGGAGACCGATTTCGGCCAAACGACCAGTCTCCGAAAGTCGGATGGCCTCGTTAAACCCCTTTGAACTAAAAAGAAAAAAGGCCCGCAATGGGGCCTCGTCTTGGGTTCGCGAATGGTTTGTGGCGGATCGACAGGGATTCGAACCCTGGAGACGGTCACCCGCCTACACACTTTCCAGGCGTGCGCCTTCGACCACTCGGCCACCGATCCATTGGCGGCGGTTTAGCAAGCGATGGCAGAGGTTTGCAAGCGCGAAATGCACCCAAAACCATCAATCATCAAGGTGAAGGTAAATCCGGCGATTTCTTTGGCCTTTTTTCTCAATTTTACCAAGGCGAACCGCACCAATTTCCCCCGTGCGTCCTACGTGGGTGCCGCCGCAAGGTTGAACATCGATCTGGTCGTCTAGCGTACCAATACGCACCAGACGAATACGCCCTGCCCCACGCGGCGGTTTAACTGTAAGCGTTTTAACCAATTCTGGATGCGCATCGAGGGTCGTTTGATCGATCCAGTCCTCAAACACCACAACATCCATCTCGACGAATGTTTGCAACGCGTGCTCGATTATCTCACGATTTTCAGGCGCATCTGGCATATCAAAGTCCAAGCGCCCTTTTCCGGCTCCGATCGACCCACCCGTGACACCGAATGGCACAGCTACGGACAAGAGGTGGAGTGCGGTGTGCACGCGCATATGTTTGTAGCGGCGCTCCCAACCCAACTCTTGGATCAAAATGGCCCCAACAGGCGGCAAAGCTTGTGGCTCAGCGGGAATTAAAACAATTTCATCGCCATCCCCTTTGATCGCAGTTGCGATTGGCATGGTTTGATTATCCCAACGCAGCTCACCGCTATCGCCCGGTTGTCCGCCCCCTTTGGGATAAAAAACTGTTCTATCCAGAACAATACCGCCCTCAAGTGTATGTGCGACGACCTTGGCCTGCGCATCACGAAGATAGGAATCTTCACGAAATAACATCTCAGTCATGTATCACCTACCAAGGCTTCTGGGTTTTTAATCCAAATATCACGTTGCGCGAATGGCATTTCGATGCCCTCTTCAACAAACCTAGCTAAGATTTGATGGTTCACATCATTCTTAACCGTCAGGCTCCAATTTACGTCCCGTAGGATCATCCGAATTTCAAAGTCGAGCGAATCCGAGCCAAACCCTGAAAACAGAATAAACGGTGCTGGATTGGCCAAAACCATCGGCTGGGCCTCTGCAATCTCGCGCAGGATTCCCTCAACCTTCTTGGTGTCCGTACCGTAGGCCACGCCAACATTCATGATCAGGCGACCAATCGTGTTGCCACGGGTATAATTCGTAACAGTCCCACTCACCAAATCAGCGTTTGGTACAATAACGTCAGTGCGGTCAAAGGTTTCGATACGGGTCGAGCGAACAGAGATCGCACGTACATAACCGTGCTTGCCCCCCACTTCGATCCAATCACCCTCAGAGATGGGGCGTTCGATCAGTAAGATGATCCCAGACACAAAGTTCGAAACAATGTTTTGAAGGCCAAAACCGATACCAACCGACAGTGCACCAGCAACGATTGCAAGAGACGACAGGTCAATCCCAGCCCCTGTAATTGCCATCAATGCCGCAACAAAAATACCGACATAGCCAATCCCTGAAACAATGGCATTCTGTCCGCCTTTGTCGATCTGGGTCTTTGGCAGAACGTTATTGCGCAGCGCCCCCTGCAGAAGACGCGTGATCATATATCCACCGACAAAGATCACGACAAAGGTGATGAAGTCACTGGGCGACACACGACTGTCGCCAACTGCAAATCCCTTGGAAAAGGCAGACCAAAGTTCGGTTAGGTCTGCAATCCGCGCGCCCCAGATTAATGCCAACACAGGTGTTGCCGACAACAAGACAATGAAACCGACCAACACAGGAACAAGTGCTTCACGAGCAGCAACACCCTGCCCTGTAATCCAGCCGTAAACATCAGCCAAGAACCGCTGCAAAACGATGACGATACCAAGCACAGACAAACTTAGGATCGCAGGCTCGACCAGCGCATCCCCCGCCTGACCATACCCAATAGCAGCCATCAATGGGCCAACCACTGCAAGGATGACTGCCGCGAGGCCAATAAGGCGCATGATCCGCGAGAACGTGGTAACTTTACGCTCCCCGTCATCATCAACAACAACCTGCGAGGCACTGCGCAAGACTTGCCCTATGCGGAACAAAAAGACCCCAGCAAGGACAGTCAGCGGGAAATTAAAAACTGGTTCTGTCACGTCCGAAATCGTGCCGAAGCTGAGCAGAGTATCAAGAATACTGCGCAAAACGACAACCAACGAAAGCGTGTAAATGTCAGCGCGCGCCGCACGGCGTCTTTCAACACTAATCGGGATAAGTGGGTCTTCATCCTCGCGCGGGAATAACCAATCGGCCAACCAACGCGCACCAAATAGCAATGCAGCCCAAACTGGTAAACTGCTAACCAGCTCTTCGCCTCGCAATCCAAGCATTCCAGTTGCGACCAACGCAATCGCCAAAGCAACAACGCCTAAGAATGGGACAATCACGGCAAACAAAGAAAGAACAAAGCCCCAGACCTCTGATCCATTGCGCCCAAAGGTTCTTAAGTACCTATCGAGGGCAACAACTAACCGACGACCACGGGTCAACAATACAGCTGCCAACCCAAGCAGTAGCAAAATTACGGGCGCGGTCTCGCGTAGAGTTTTCAACGCGGTCGCATCGCTAAACAAACGGCGCTCGGCGGTCAGGCCATTGACCGCATTAGACAAGTCCGTCAGCGCAACGCCCCAATTTCCTGGGTTAACCGGTGACGGCCCAAGGGAAAGTAATCTATCGGCCTGGCGTGCGCGAATGATCGTGTCGATTTCACCGATCAGGCCATCCGCGCGGCTATAGGCTGCCTCAGCCACCTGTACTGGTGCCTGAAGCGTGGCAAGTTGCTGTGTGATCTCGCTACGCTGCGAAGCAATGGTAGCTGGTTCTATACCGCTTTCAGGTACAGGACCCAGCGCGGCAAGCTGAGCCTGCAATGTAGTGATACGTTCCGCGTTCAGCAGTCGAGCTTCTGCAAACTTTGTCCGAAAATTAACAATGCGCGTGCGCAGTGTTTCGAACACTTCGTTCGTGCCAGCCTCACCATCAACAGCGGCCTCTGCCCGTGTTGCTACACTTTTCCAAAGGTCATAATCGATCGGTTCACTTGTTTGAGCAATCGCGGCAAAAGGAACGAAAAGGCACAAGGCAAGGCTTAGAAGCCAACGGTGCAACATGGGTCAAACGACCTCAGTAACGTCTGGAAGACTTGCTGGCTCTTCATCCAACCAATCAGGAATTGGCAAACCTTTTTCACGCAAAAACGAAGGATTGTATAATTTGGACTGATAACGTGTGCCAAAATCACAAAGGATTGTGACAATGGTGTGCCCCGGTCCCATGTCTTTGGCCAAACGCATCGCACCAGCGACGTTCACACCTGACGAGCCACCAAGACAAAGCCCCTCATGCTTGAGGATGTCAAAGACAACCGGCAGCGCCTCAGAGTCGTGAATATTATAGCTATAATCAGGTTTTAGGCCCTCAAGGTTCTTTGTGATGCGAACCTGACCAATTCCTTCGTTGATCGAGCCACCTTCAGTCATCGTCAACTCATCTTTGGTGTAGAAATTGTATAGTGCCGCACCGTCAGGATCAGCCAAACCAATTGTCACGCCTTTAGGCTGAAGGACTTCACTCACACCAGCCAACGTACCACCCGAACCAACTGCACAAATAAAGCCATCAACCTTACCGTCAGTTTGCTCCCAGATCTCTGGGCCCGTAGTTTCAACGTGGGCTTGACGGTTCGCTATGTTGTCAAATTGATTGGCCCAGATCGCACCATTTGGCTCTGTCTTAGCAAGCTCATTTGCCAAGCGTTCAGAATACCGGACAAAGTTATTTGGATTGCGGTAAGGAGCCGCGGGAACCTGAACCAAGTTCGCACCAGCAAGGCGCAACATATCTTTTTTCTCTTCTGATTGCGTTTCAGGGATAACGATAACCGTTTTGAACCCCATCGACGCACCAACAAGCGCAAGGCCAATACCGGTGTTACCTGCAGTCCCCTCGACGATCGTACCGCCCGGTTTCAACGCCCCGCTGGCAATCGCACTCTTGATAATGAACAGCGCAGCACGATCCTTAACCGACTGGCCTGGATTCATAAATTCAGCTTTGCCCAAGATCTCGCAACCGGTTTCTTCACTGGCTTTATTCAAACGGATCAGGGGTGTTTTGCCGATGCTTTCAGCCAAGTTATTTGCGATGCGCATTGTGGTGTCTCGCTTTGGATTGGGCAGCATTACGCGCTGCATTGTCGTGTTGGAATTTTTGTACCCTTGGGAGTGGGTAATCTCAAGTCAAACCGCGCAAACGATCACGATGGAAGGCCAGCCAATAAGCCATCGTGACCAAAGGCACGTTTGCTGCCTGCTGGCTTTGAACCAGCTCCATCAACGCCTCAAAGGGCAATAGATGGGTTCGGATGTCTTCATTTTCGGTTTCAAGACCAGAAATTCCGACAATATTATCAGGTAAATCAACCAAACCAACGTATTGATAGAAAAACTCGGTTGAGCACCCTGGCGATGGATAAGCTTCGCAAACTTGTTCTAAATGGTTAATCGTCAGGCCGGCTTCTTCTTCGGCCTCGCGGATTGCGCATGCTTGGGGTGTTTCACCCGCGTCCACACGCCCCGCGATCGGCTCTAACTGCCAAAGGTTCGGATCACCGCGCCCAAGTGGCCCCATACGCATCTGTTCAACCAACAGCACACGATCGCGTTTTGAATCATAAGGTAAAAGGATTGCTGCATCCGTCCCAACGAACACAGCGCGCTGCAACGTGGACGTTTTGGTTCCGTCAAAGCGTTCGTGTTTCAGTTCGAAAGCATCCAACGCGAAAAAATCCGTATATTCACGGGTCTTTTTCACTACTTCGACATCCCCTTTAAGGGTCGTGCTGCCATGTTTACTGGAAAGCGCATTCAAATTAGCAGCAGCGCGCGAACGGATCATCGGGAACATGCGCACAATATCAGCAGCACTACGTTCGCCAAAGAACGACATAACTTCGCGCGCAGCAATCACAGTCATCGCCGCCCACGTGTCTCCCCAAGCCTGCAGATCCCAAAACCCATTGGGGGTGACGCCATTCTTGGGTGGAAAATAAACGTCGACCACCTGCCCGTTTGAAACGGTCTCGCGGCGCAGCGAATAATCAAAGCCACCTTCATAGAAGTTCAAGCGTTCTAAGTCCAAACTGCTCAAATTATTCAGAACCAGACCTGACTGTGAATGCCCAACCCTACAGCTGATCATCGGGAACGGGCCCTCCAAAGCAGCCATCGCAGCATGGTCTGGCAGATCACAACCAACCATATCAATCTGGGCCGCTGATCGTCCCAAGACGATCTCCAACAACGGGATATGGCGCAATGTGCCGTAAACAAACAAATCAGTCATAAATCAGTGAACGCGATGCCAAATGGCTTCAACGATCAAACCCGCAACAATCCCACCAATCAAGGCCGTGCCCCAAAGGGATGTCGAGGAAACCTTGACGACAAAATCAATTCCAATCGGGATAATTTCTAACAGGGCCTCAAACAAGCCATCGAACCTGCCACGCATGGAAAGACGGATCATTTCATTGGCGCTTTGAATAAAGATCACAACCAAAACCATCGAAAATGTCGAAGTCACACCGTTGTTGACCGCAGACACAAGGCCAAAACCAGCCAGCTTACCCATGATCACCCAACCGACAATAACGCCGACCAGCATGCTTACGTAAGTGAAATTGCCAAAGTTGAAATCTTCGATGAATTGGGGCTTTGCCAACTCAGAAAGGATATATGCCAGCGCGCAAAGACAGAGCGATCCTGATACTTTTGAGGTGCTGGGCATGACAATGTTCTCTTTTCTACTTACTACTCATCAACTTGGTCGTTTAATCGTAATTTGCGTGACATCACAGTTGCCACTATCGAAGGTCGCAGCGCAAGAGGTCAGGTAAAAGTTCCACATACGACGAAAACGATCATCAAAACCCATCTCTGCAATCTGGTCCCATTTATCATTGAACGTTTCATGCCAACGACGCAATGAAATGTTATAGCTTGGGCCAAACTCGATCGAGCGTTCAACTTCCAAACCAGCCTTTACAACTTGTTGACGCAAGGCCTTTGGGCTCGGTAACATCCCCCCTGGAAAAATGTACTTTTGAATGAAATCGACGCTGTTTTTATAGATGTCCCAACGGCGATCATCCACCGTGATGATCTGCAATGTTGCATTGGCACCCGGTTTCAGACGCTCGCGCACGGTCTCGAAATAGATTGGCCAGTATTTTTCGCCGACCGCTTCAAACATTTCGATGCTGGCGATCCCGTCATAGGTGCCTTTTTCATCACGGTAATCTTGAAGCTTGAATTCTACCAAATCGGAAATACCAGCCTTTTCAATACGTTCCTGTGCATAAATAAACTGTTCTTGACTGATAGTAAGGCCCGTTACTTTTAGCCCGCGTTCTTTGGCGGCGTATTCCGCAAAGCCGCCCCAACCACAACCGATCTCAAGAACATGATCGCCTTCTTTGACGCCCATTTGGTCAAGCATGCTTTTGTATTTGGCTGTTTGTGCCGCTTCATGGCTTTCTTGACCTGTTTCAAACAATGCTGATGAATAGGTCATGGTGTCATCCAACCACAAACCATAAAACTCATTGCCCAAATCATAGTGATAGCTGATGTTCTTACGCGCCTGAGATTTGTGATTACGCTGCATCCAAAAGCGAAGTTTTTCAAACATCCGCACCAAACCTTGGCCCGGGAAGCCATCATAGATGTCTTCGTTATCCGCGTGAACAAGGTCCATGAATGCCTGCAGGTCCGGCGTACTCCACCAATTGTCCAAATACGCATCACAAAAGCCAAGGTCGCCCTCACGGATCAAGCGCGCAAATAGATCGGGGTTGTGAACGCGCAACTCGGCCACGTGACCCGGTTGTTTGCCATCTGCGCGAAACGTCCGACCATCTGGCATCACGAAATCAACCCGACCGTTGTTCATTTCCTGCGCCATCGCAAAGACCCGCGTGAAATATCGTGGTAAACCTGTTTGGCCGTCTGTTGTCGTCAATATCATGCGTGATCCTCGTTCGCATTTTAGCTAGGCTAGGGTTTCAATCCCTAGGTTTGCAAGTGTACTTCTTGATTAATCTCTAAAACCCGCGTGTTTCGTAAGCGCTTAACGCACGCTTGCGCCCCTGCTCTGGGGTCACGATTGGTTGCGGGTATGGGGTATCCGCATTCAGGTTCCAAGATTTTGGAACCGCTGCATAAAACGACGTTGCATCAGGGTGCGGCGCGCTACGTCCTTCAGCAATCCATCGGTTTACGTAATTGCGGTTTTTGTCAAATTTGTCCAACTGGGTGACCGGATTGAAAACGCGGAAATACGGTGTCGCATCAGGGCCTGAACCCGCAGACCACTGCCACCCCATCGCATTGCTTGCAGGATCCCAGTCGGTCAGACATTCCTCAAACCACTTTTGGCCAACACGCCAATCCGTCATCAAATGTTTGGTCAGATAGCTGGCAACGATCATGCGGCCACGATTGTGCATCCGACCTGTCACGTATAATTCGCGCATCGCTGCGTCCACAAACGGAATACCTGTACGCCCCTGTTTCCACGCCATCACTTCGTCTGTGTCCTCGGTATTCCAAGGGAACGCATCCCAGCCCTCTTTCCAGTTGCTGTCCAGAATACGGGGAGTGTGGTGCATCAGGTGATATGCGAATTCGCGCCATACCAACTCTTTCAAGAACACTTCGGCTCCTGTTTTACCCTCATGCAGCGCGCGTTGCCCCGCATGCCAACATTGGTGCGGGCTGATTTCACCAATAGCTAGGTTTTCCGACAAGTTCGATGTGCCGTCGGTCCAAGGTAGATCACGGTTGGTTACGTAATCCGCGACCCATTGATCCACAAACACCGCTAAACGGTCTTGGGCTGCATCTTCACCCAAACGAATGTGTGGGCGAACGATCGCAGCGCCGCGTTTCATCGCGCCGTCCATGTCCCAATCAGCGATGTCTTCACTGTCAGGCCACTGGCTGGGCACAGCAATCACTTTTGGTTTCGTCAAAGGCGCATCCACGCGGCGCGTTTTTACGTTATTCCAAAAAGGCGTATAAACTTTATAAAACCCACCGGTCTTGGTTTCAGTCGTCCACGGTTCAAACATCAAGTGGCCACCAAATGACCGCGCATCGATACCGTCAGCTTTTAAAGCACTCTTGATCGCACTGTCGCGTTCGGTGGCTTGAGGATCATACAGACGCGACCAAACGACTGATTTAGCCCCCGTTTCTTGGATCAACTCACGTAGGACCATTTCCGCAGGACCACGACGCAAAAGCAACCGACTGCCCAATGTGCGCAGGTTTTCATCCAGCTTTTCAACACCCAACCCCAAACGCCACTTTGGCGCAGCACCCAATGTAGCAACACTATCATCATGGATGAAAACCGGGATTACGGGCCCGCCATTCGCACAGGCCGCAGTTAGGGCCGCGTGGTCTGAAAGACGTAAATCACGTCTGAACCAGACAAGTGTTGGGCTGCTCATTGTATATTATCTCCGCTCTTAGAAACTATACGCACAAACGCGCCAAACGGATCACTATAAAACGTGATCAAGTCCCTCTAATAGCTGATCAATTTCCCCTTGCGAAGTGTAATGCGTGAAGCTGACGCGCAGGACCCCTTCTTTTGTTGGATCAATGCCCAATGCCTCAAGCGCGCGAACAGCATAAAAATCACCACCGCCCGTCATAATTCCAAGTTTTGCAAGCTTGGCTGCGACAGGTTCTGCGGGACGATTCAACGCCATGGCAACAGTGGGCGCACGTGTTTGTGCATCCAATGTGCCAAGGACACGAACGGAATTACGTCCCTGTACGGCCGACAGCACTTGGTCCAGCAACTCGGTCTCATGACTGCGCATCAGGTCGTGCACAGCGACGCCACGTTCCACTGGTTTGGCAGATTTAGAAAAGTGGTGGTCATACAACGCATCCACATAGTCAGCCATTCCCGCACAAGCCGCAATCTGTGCGTGATCTGGTCCCGCAGGTGTGAACCGTTTGTACAATGTATCCTCATTGAAATAATGCCCTTGGTTCGGCAGCAATTCGCCCAACGCGCGGCGGATCACCATCAACCCTTGATGCGGCCCATAGGTTTTATAAGCTGAAAAAAGATAAATATCTGGCCCTAACGCCCCTACATCCGCAAACCCGTGCGGGGCATAACTCACGCCATCCACACATACAAACGCACCAGACGCATGGGCCAATGCCGTGATCTCAGTTACAGGATTGATGTGACCCACAACGTTTGAGCAATGTGGAAAACAAACCAGACGCACATTTTCGTCTAGTAACCCTTCCAAATCCTCTGGGTTTAGGAGGCCCGTAACAGGATCGATCTGCCATTCACGCACTTCAATCCCGCGATCTGCCAAACGACGCCATGGGCCACTGTTGGCCTCGTGGTCCTGATTGGTAACAATGATAGCCTCACCCGCTTGCATCATCTGACCAAACGCTTGGGCTAAAACATAGGTATTTTGGGTCGTGGACGGTCCAAAGCTAAGCTCATCAGTATCAACACCAAGGATCGCAGCCATACGCACCCGCGCCTCATCCATTTCTTCACCACCCAATCGGCTGGCCTCATAGGCCGCGTAAGGTTGTACTTTGCGCTGGGTGTAAAATCGTGTCAGTCGATCAATGACCGCAACGCATGTGTATGATCCACCCGCGTTTTCAAAGAACGCTTGGCCTTGTAGCGATGGCTCAGAAAAGGCCGGAAACTGGCTGCGGACAAAATCAATATCAAGTTTCATACAAGCGCTCCTATGTTCCTAATCAACATAAGAAAAAAGCCCCGATGCACAAGCACCGGAGCTTTATAGTGTTCACAAGATATTGTGACTTATCGGCAGTAGATCAACCGCCATTGCTTTTGCTTTTACGCATACCATCGCGGATTAGCGCCTTTAGCAGCGACACCCCCATCAATGCCATAACAACTGAGAACGGAAGCGCTCCAATAATCATCGCAGTGTTGATGGCACCAAGACCACCCGCCAGAAGCAATCCACCAATCACAAGCGTCAAAATGACACCCCATGTAATGATGTGAATGCGACCTTTCGGGCTTTCGTCAGCTGCCGCAGCAATCGTGTTGATGATCAACACCGCAGAGTCAGCTGACGTAACCAAGTAGGTCAACAATAGCACAACGATCACGAGAGACATTAGCGTGGCCAAAGCAGGTGAAAGCATGAAGTTAATCATGGCAAACAACTGGCTAGACAGCCCAGCACCTGTAATTTGGTCACCTGCGCCACCTTTCAATGTTAAGTCAATTGCAGTGCCGCCAGCAAAGGCGAACCAAACAAAACACATGATCGATGGAACGATCATCGCGCCCAAAACATACTCACGGATTGTGCGACCTTTGGAGATACGCGCAAGGAACAAACCTACAAACGGTGCGAATGCAATCCACCACGCCCAGTAGAAGATGGTCCAACCACCCTGCCAACCAGCAAGTTTGGAAATTACGCTTTCTGCGTCGCCGTCAGCAGTCCATACAGTCATAGACGTTGCAGGCAATGCAATGATGTAATCCCAGATACCCGTAAACAAGCTAGACAACGCGAACATTGTCGAACCAAAAACTAAGAAAAATGCGAGGATAAAGAACGACAACCCCATATTTATATTGGACAGCCATTTGATGCCTTTGCCAACACCTGACAGAGCAGACAGTGTTGATGCAAACATTACAATGACAAGTGCCGCCAGCATCGCGATGTTGGTAGGTGTACCGTCTGCCTGCATAATCCAGTTCAAGCCCGTGATGTTGTAAACACCAGCTGCAAACTGGCTAACGCCCTAGCCCAAAGTTACCGAAACGCCCAATATAGTTGCGATCACTGAAACGATATCGACGATATTACCCAATGGTCCTTCAAGGTGACGACCAAACAATGGCGTAAGACCTGAACGAATTGTAAGCGGCAAGCCACGTGAATAGCTAAAGAATGCAAGTGAAAGCCCTACAATTGCATAGCAACCCCAAGCTGAAAAACCCCAGTGCAGGAACGACCACTTCATCGCGGCGCGAACATTGTCAGCGTCAGATGCAGTGGTATCGCCCATGATAACAGACGGGTTATTACCAAAGTGGTAGAGCGGTTCGCCCGTTGCATAGGTCAACATCCCAATGCCGATCCCTGCCCCAAACATCATAGAAAACCATGAAAAGTTTGAGAACTCAGGCTTGCTGTCCTCGCCGCCTAAACGAATTTTGCCAGTCGATGGCCAAAGGGCCAAAGCAAGACAAACAACAATGTAAAAGGTCATGACATACATGTACCACGAACCAGTATTGGCATCGATCGTGCTGCGAATGCCTTTCAGTGCGGCCCCCGCACCTTCTGGAAAAACAACTGCCCAAAGGATCAACGCGCCAATGGCGATTTTTGATCCAATAGTTACGACTTTGGAAAAACCTTCATAAAACCCCGAATTCGCGGTTTCGATATCCAACTCTGTTAGAGGTGGTTGAATTGACATTGTCCCTACTCCCTTTTTTATTATCAAATAAAGGGAAGGCTACCAGCTATGGGTGATTTATCACCATTTTTTACAATCTGCGGTATCTATAGGCACTTGTGATTAAAAAAACGGCACTTCCAAGATAAAAGCGTCAATTACTCCCAACAAAAAACTGCACCTAGAGTTGAAATATAACGCAAGATTTTCGAATCGTAGGACCAAATTTACCTAATCTTTTTACCCAAACAAAAGGCTGCACCTGCGTTACACAGATACAGCCCAATTTGATCCATGTGGAGACGCGTTTATTGGATCAGACGATAGCCGCTTCAATTGCCGCACCATTCGCTTTGATCGCGTCCATATCGCCCATCACACCAGGACCGCGCAACGATACGCCCTCATGGCGTGGGTGAATGTGGAAATGTAGGTGGAAAATCTCTTGGCCACCCGCTGCCTCACTGAACTGCTGAAGCGTGATACCATCGGCGTTAAATGCAACCTTGGCAGCATTCGCCACCTTTTTGACCGTAGCCATCACAGCTGCCAATTGGGCGTCAGTCGCATCTAGAATACTACGGCAAGGGGTTTTGGGGATCACCAGACAATGCCCGTCAGAACGGGGCATAATGTCCATGATGCAAAGGGTTTCATCGTCTTCATAGACTTTGAAACTTGGGATCTCGCCGCGCAGGATTTTGGCAAGGATGTTCTGATCATCATAAGCAGTCATGAGGGTCTCCAATATCTATTGAAGACCCTCTTAAACTGATCAGGCGTTCACATCTACAACAACACGGCCTTTTACTTGGCCTTTGAGGATATCAGCACCAAGCGCTGGTAGATCAGACAACACAGCCGGCTGAACCATTGCTTCTAATTTGTCCATTGGCAGGTCTTTAGCAATACGACCCCACGCACGAACGCGGTTGTCGTATGGCTGCATGACTGAATCGATGCCCAATAGGTTCACACCGCGCAACAAGAACGGGATGACGGTTGTTGGCAAAGCAGCGCCACCAGCTAAACCAACGGCTGCAACAGACGATCCGTATTTCATTTGGCCCAAAACGCGTGCCAGTATTTCGCCGCCCACAGCATCAACGCAACCGCCCCATGTTTCAGCCTCCATCGGACGTTTGATCGCTTCGTTCAGTTCTTCACGGGCAACGATCTGTGTGACACCCAATGATTTCAGGTAATCGCCTGTTTCTGGACGTCCTGTAACGCCGGCAACTTCATGACCCAACGCAGCCAAGATAGCAGTTGCCACAGAACCAACACCACCTGCAGCGCCAGTGACCAAAACGGGACCGTCTTTGATACCGTGATCTTCCAACGCCATGACAGACAACATCGCTGTGAAACCGGCAGTACCCACAGCCATCGCCTGACGTGTATCCAAACCTCTAGGCAGTGGAACAAGCCAATCTGCCTTAACCCGTGCCTTTTGGGCGTAGCCACCCCAGTGCACTTCACCAACGCGCCAACCGGTTAGAACAACCTTGTCGCCTGCTTTGTAACGTGGGTCTTCAGAGCTTTCGACAGTCCCTGCAAAATCGATACCGCCAACGTGTGGATAGTTACGAACCAATCCGCCGCCCTTGGCGCTCAGGCACAAGCCGTCCTTGTAGTTCACAGTTGAGTATTCAACCGCAACCACAACATCACCCGCAGGCAATTGATCCACATTCATCTGCTCAATTGCAGCTGAAGCCAAACCGCTTTCTTCGTCTTTGTTCATTACCAAAGCGTTAAACATCTATCTCTCCCGTCGCAGGCAAGAACCTGCATTATTGTTCAAAGAACACTCAAATCCAAAATTGTTCGCGCACCAGCGCAGGACGCATACCGTCCGGTGTTTCCACCTCAAGATCAGTACCCGGATCCCAATGGGTCATGCGCACCATACCAATGGCAACATTCACATCAAAATCTGGCGACCAAGCGGCTGACGTCACTTTGCCAACCTTCTTACCGTTGGCCCAAAGCTGCCAATACCGATCACATGGCGGAACCGGTGGTCCTGCAATCTCAATCGGCTGTAGCTGCTGCACAGGACCCTCTTTGGCAACACGCAACAACGCATCACGGCCGATACAGCCAATCGCAGTCTGCGTGTCACAGAAACGACCCAAACCACATTCATGCGGTGTGTTATCGTCTGTCATGTCATTGCCATAGGACAACAACCCACCCTCAATCCGTTCAATCAAGTTTGGGCAACCCGCACGTACGTTCAAGTCTTCACCGACGGCAAACAAAGCATTCCACAGCGGCATGCCAATATCGCCACCCTCAACGTAGATTTCAAAACCACCCTGCTTGGAATAACCCGAACGGGCAATCGCCATCTCGCGGCCTTCAAAGTCAAACCAGTCGAAGCGGAAGAAACGAATGTCGCGAATTCGTTCACCGAACACACGCACCAAAAGGTCTTCAGCCTTCGGACCCTGAACAGCCAATGGGCTGACATCAGGCTCGTCAACCAAAACATCCAAACGATAACCGTTGGCAATGCCTTTGACCCAATACAGCAGGTCACTGTCTGCAATAGAAATCCACCAGCGGTCTTCTGCCAGCTTTAGGCAGACAGGATCGTTCAACATGCCGCCTGTCTCGTCGACGATAGGCACATAATAGCATTGACCTGGCAACATACGGCGCAAATCGCGCGGCGTTAGCATCTGCATAAGGCGCCCAGCATCTGGACCACGCAATTCGACCTGACGTTCAACAGATACATCCCAGACCTGAACGTGGTCTTTGAGGTGACGATAATCGGCCTCAACGCTTTCAAAGACCGTTGGCAACAGCATGTGGTTGTAAACGGTGTAGGCTTTTACGCCAGCCGCTTCGACACCATCAGAAAACGGTGTGCGGCGAAGGCGGCGTGAAGGGGAAAGAAGTGCCATCAGATTTTCTCCGAACTTAGGACAAGATGCAGGGCAGTCTATTCACATAAACCAAGCGCCACATCCCATTGAAACAAAACGACTTAAGGCTTTGGGCCCTTCCAATCGATTGGACAAATTTCGGCAGACATATTGTCGAAATCCCAAACGCGGCCATAGTCCCGCACCTTAGAGCGCAGGCCCTTCGCAGCGATGATATCAGGACCCATCCAGTATTTAGAATTGGACACCATAACAGGATGATCCGGGGATTTGCCCGTCAGCATCTCGATCTCACCTTGGATTTTACGACCAATAGTGATGCCACGTTTATTGCCTTCACGCGTGATCTCAACAGGTGCACGTTCCGCGCCAATAATCTCAGACACCAACATCGTGAACAAACCAGTCGTACCACCAGCAGCACCGCTGAAGATTTGCAAAATGCCGTTGTAGGCTTTGCCGCTTGCGCGCTCATCTACATAGGCAGCAACTTTCCAGTTCCCCTCGCCCATGCGGCCCGGAATATCGACCAACAGACCGACATTCAAACCTGATAGGTCCTCGCCTTCATAATGGCCCTCATCAATTGCGATGGCCATCCATGCGTGGCAGTGACCTTCGGTGGGTGGATGACCGCCCAAAGAAACTACGCATGGGCAAAATACTGTGCATGAGCAGTTCAAGAACAGCTCGCCTTTGATCGCCCAATTGGTCGGTGTCATTTGACGGCGGCCCGGGTTGGGCATCCGTTGATCAATACGCTGACTAATAGGCAGCTTATCTGAATCCTTACGACGCGTTACAGCCATCTTATCCTCCGATGAAATAAGGTGATGCGATCACAAGCAATCCGCCTGCAATAAGGGCCACACCCATTGGTTTCGTTATAACATGCCCGATTTGGGGCAACTTTTCTAGAACCATGAACAGGGTCGCGGCCCCCATCCAAAGCAAACTCATGACGCCGCCGACAAAACCCAAGACCATAAAGCCCCAGCAACAGCCAACGCAAAACGCCCCAAGACCAAGGCCCATGCGTACCCCGCCGCCAAATCCGGTTTTCCAGTGGCCCAAGAAATACATCATTGGGGAATGGCAAACGCCGTGGCAGATTTCTTTGGCGCGAGTGAACTGGAACAGTCCAACAGCGATCAACAATCCGGCGGTTATCCAACGCGATGTCGCAATGCCCAGCAGATCGATAATACCCGCATAAAGCAGCGCAATTTGAACACCTGCAATCAAGGCTGCAAACGCCACCCAAACCACGAAATACCCCAAGATCACGCCTATGAACCCAGCGCGTGTGCCATCGGCGGACGCCATTAAGTCTTCATAACTGCGCAAGGTCGGCACCATGGTTGGCAACATCATCGCCGCCATCATAATAGCCCACATCGCAAACACAGGCCCAAAGCGGGTCATCGCCATGTCACTCATCATCGGATCCATCATGCGCATCTTCTGCGCCATCATGTTAGGACGGCCCAGTAGGTCCAATCCCATATCCATACTCATCATATACATCATCCACCATGACCCAAGGATCACGGCAAAGAAGGACAACCATAGTGTGGAACGCAGTATGTGAGGCATCGCAAAACTCATCGATTGGTGGCGACTCAAAGCTAGTCTTGCCATTTAAATGCCAGACAATTAAATAACTGACAAACATTAAATGTAAGACATATGAAAATTGATCCAAACAGCAATGCTGACCTGTCGGCCCAAATCGCCAAATCGATCCGTGATGCAATCATCTCGGGCGACCTGATCGTCGACCAACGCCTGCCCTCAGAGGCCGAGCTGTCAGATCAATTCGACGTCTCACGCCCGACCGTGCGCGAAGCGCTCAAACGGCTGGCTGCGCAATCCCTGATCCGAACACAACGGGGTGCGACAGGCGGTGCTTTCGTCAACAAAATTAGCTTTGAAGAAGCATACCCCCAGCAAATTACCACCTCAACACTGCTGCTATCCATGAACGCCGTCAGCTTCGAAACCGCGTGTGAGGCGCGCTACACCCTTGAACGCTCTTGCGCGCCCCTATCTGCACTGCGCCGCACCGCCGATCATCTTGCGACCATGCGTGCCGAAATCCACCGTCAATCCCAACCCGGGCTTACGGACGAGGCATTCTGCGCCTCAGACGTGGCATTTCACCGTGCGCTTGTTGATGGCGCTGGCAATCCGGTGCTGAGCTATCAATTGGCGGGTGCCGTTGAGGCGATGCAGCCTTTGATGAACATGATCACCTTCTCTGCACGGGATCGGGCAAAGATCATCGAACTGCACACCGCACTTGCCGACGCGCTGGAGGCCAACAATGCCATTGGCGTCGACACCGCATTGGCAGGACTGGAAAGTTACACCACCAATTTGGCAAAGTCCGTCATGGAAAAGCGCAAGAACAAAGCTTAGACTTGAAACAACTGGCATAGTCCGTCTATGCGCAGCCTGTGAACTGACCGACGGGTTAGGCACCCACCTCAAGGAAAGCGTCCTCATGGCTACCAAAACCACACTGCACCCGCGCAATCAGCACCGCGAAGGATATGATTTCACGCGCTTGGTGGCTGACACTCCCGCGCTTGAGGCCTTCACAACGCTGAACCCAAAGGGGCAAACGACCGTCAGTTTTCAGGACCCAATGGCGGTTCGGATGCTCAATCGGGCGCTCCTCAAAACACATTACGGCGTTGAAGAATGGGACATCCCTGAAAACGCCCTGTGCCCACCGATCCCTGGACGCGTGGACTATATCCACTGCCTTGCCGATCTGCTTGCTGGTGATAACAAGAAACAAATCCCACGTGGGCCAAAATACAAAGCGCTCGACATCGGAACCGGTGCCAGCTTGGTCTATCCGCTGATTGGTCAAAGCGAATATGGTTGGGAATTTACGGGCACCGATATTGACCCCGTCGCGATCACATCCGCCAAACAGATTTGCGACCGCAACACCCTGAACATCCCGCTTAGACTGCAAACCAATCGCGAGGATACGCTCAAAGGCACGATCCAAACCGGTGACAGGTTCCACGTCATCCTGTGCAATCCGCCGTTTCATTCCTCAATGGAAGAAGCCAACAGAGGGACGCAACGCAAGTGGCGCAACCTTGGCAAAGGAAAGTCGTCGACCCTCAATTTTGGCGGGCAAAACACAGAACTTTGGTGTCCGGGCGGTGAGGTTTGGTTTATTTCCAACATGATTGAGCAAAGCAAAGCTTTCGCCAAACAATGTCTTTGGTTCACCTCACTGGTGTCGAAAAAAGACAACCTGCCACTGCTTTTGAACAACCTTGAAAGAGCAGGAATTGCCGATTTCAAAGTTGTTGAGATGGCGCAGGGGCAAAAGGTAAGTCGTTTTATCGCATGGACTTACATCCAAAAACACAAACGACCAGCGTTTATGAATGGCAGCATGAAATAATCTCTCCTGCTCCTCGATAACCAATGCTGTAGAAGTGAAAGCGCCCATGCAGGGGCACTCACGCGTAATCTGTCTTTGATTAATTCTACTCGATTAGACTTTGACGATCTTGGGAACTGCCCAGCACAGCACTGCGGTCATTGCGATATAAGTGAGCATGATGGTCGGCACCGTCGTGTTGAAGGCAAGATTAAACACTGGAATGCCCAACAAGTCCCGAAATGAAACCGGGGCAACCGACAGCAGGAAAAAGACACCATAAGCGAAAACCCCGATGATCACTGCACGGTTTTTAGTGGTACGAACGACGCCTGCGTCCGTCTCGGCCCGGAAATAATAGGTTATAGCAGCGACAATAAAGACGGCTTCGATGAGTATCGCGATATATGCGTTTTTAGCATAAAGCCCCAAACCTATCGCAACGGTGTTTGCCCCAAACAAGTGGTGACCGTGGCCTGAAAAGAAATCCAGTACGATATGGCTAACGAACAAGGCCAGCGCCACTAGGCCAATCGTTGTACTTTTGAACAAGACCTTACCGATCAAAAACACCACAGCAGCCCAGATAAATTGTGGGATCAGGTGGTGACTGTACATCATCGATACGGTCATATTGGCAATGGTTGCATCAAAGACGTCAATCGGTCCCGTCGGCTCTAGCCCAAGGTAATGAAAAATGAACCAGCAGATATCTTGGAATTGCGATACGGCAAGAAAGAACAACAACGTCCCTTTTGGAAACTTCTGATGCGCAATGAGGGCCGCTGCAAAGTGTCCAGCGATCATAATCCATATCCTTTGGCTAAATTAATTACAAAACAACGCTCTAGTAGAGCGAATGAAGATTTGATAATTTCGTAACTAAAGGTACGATATGAGCAGGTCAAACTTTAAATACTCTTAGGTACGAATATGCCAACATTAAAAACTACCCCTAAACGAGGGCGGCCCCAAACTTTGGATCGCGATGCGGTTTTGAAGATCGCTCTGACGAGTTATTGGACAGGAGGGCCGACGCGTGTAGCGATAAGTCACATCTGCAAAGAAGCAGATGTTTCCAAACCCAGTCTTTATCGTGAATTTGGCAGCGACGATGGTTTGAAGGCCGCGGTGCTAGATCTTTATAGCGAATTGGTACTTGGCCCATTCCACAACATTTTGACCAGTAACGAAGGGTTTGCCCAGCAGATCGAGGCACTTATTGCGTTTACTGTGCAGGACCGCAAATCACTTGGGATACCAAGTGGTTGCTTGCAGGTCGCCATGCGTGCCCATAGGGAAGACCTTGGAGAGGTCACAGGCAACAAAGTTGATATGCTTCGTTCCCAAACACTTCGGTACTACGAAGCGTGGATCGAACGAGCAAAATCATGTGGCGAGTTCAAAGCTGACATCCCGACCCAAGCGGCAGCGCTTTTTTGCGATGCGCAAAACGGTGGCGCTATGCGGATGCAAAAAGAAGGTATCCCTTATGAGATTATTAAACAGACTTTAACGCACGCTTTTTCTACCTTTGCCTAATGCGCTGAAATCACCTTTGGCACCGTGTCCGCAAGCGACGGCTCAGGCCCACAAACCCACCATTGCCTATTCCCCATCACATGCTACCTCTTTCACATGATAGACATAATCAACACCCTTTGCGCCCTCCTCACCATTGGCTTTGGTCTGTTCGGATTTGTGGCCCCGCGCTACACCGCCTCTGCCCTTGATCTGGAGCCAACCAAATCCACGATGGGCCTAAGCGAGATGCGCGCCTCTGTGGGTGGTTTGTTTGTTGTGGCAGGATTGGCCGCCCTTTGGCTGGATGACCCCGTCGCCTACGCAATGATCGGCTTTGCTTTTGTTGGTGCCGCAACGGGTCGGGTTTTGTCGCTGATCCTAGACAAACCACCTGTTGTCAAAGTCCTGGTTTTTGGCGGGATCGAAGCGGCCCTTGCGGCTGCGTTTTTGATCCTCAATTTGGGGTGAAGCTGCGTTCCGTGGGTTAATCAATTGGTGGTGCAGATATATGCACCGACACAACGCATATATAATACTGACGCAATACCGACGTTGAATTTACATCAATTACAGCCCGTTAATAATTGATAATATTTGACTTTCAGCAGAATTTCTCGAAAACACAAAAAATCGCCCCCAAACACCTTACCTCTTGAGATTTCTGCGCAGCCCCCCTACATATAACTTGTCCTTCGGGACTATGGAAATAAACGCGCTTGTAATAAACGGATTGGACCCGGGGGCGGTACCCGGCGACTCCACCAAACATCCTTTATTTGGGGATCATGGGGTCGAAATAGGATCGACAAACGTCTAAAGAGGTTAGCTTTTTCTCGGCTGGGTGCCACCGTATCGGCCCAAAATGTACAATTGCAAATAACAATCGTGCTCCAATGGCGATGGCTGCGTAAGCAACCGGATCTATTGAAACTTAAGTCCTTACGTTTAGCGACCTAAGGCGGGGTTTGCAGGTACCTGGCAACAGAAACCTGCGCTTACTTCCCCCATAGTTTTCAATTGACCCTTCCGCATTTGGCTGATTATTTACGCCTATGGGGTTTATCTGCGAACACCCCGTGAGGCGTTAGCCAAAGGTTCGCATGTCTCCACTTGAATAGGACACATGCTATGGCTGCTCCGAATGAAATTACCCCACAACAATTGCTGCGCCTCATTGGCACGCCCAACTGCCCGCAGATTGTTGATATCTCGATTGACCCTGATTTTGCTGACGATCCGCACCTAATTCCTGGTGCTTTTCGCCATCCCCACACTGATTTACCGGGTTTGGTTACCCGCCTGAACGGGCAACCTTCGATCATCATTTGCCAGAAAGGGATCAAGGTAAGCCAAGGTATGGCGGCCCAGTTGCGCAGCGCAGGATTGCGGTCTGAATACCTGTCTGGCGGCAACTATGGTTGGCGCGATCTGTCCCAAGCGCCCCGTATCCCATCGACCAATTTGCCGCCAATGGACCAAGGCCATTCGCTGTGGGTCACTCGCCACCGGCCCAAGATTGATCGCATTGCCTGTCCTTGGCTGATCCGTCGCTTTGTCGACAAAGACGCACGTTTTCTATTCGTCTCACCGGCTGAAGTCATCGGTGTATCAGAGCGTTACAACGCAATCCCGTTTGACATTGAGGATACGTTTTGGAGCCACCGCGGCGACAGCTGTACCTTCGATACAATGTTAGACGAATTTGGATTGCGCACCGCTGCCCTTGATCGTCTCTCAACAGTCGTTCGTGCCGCAGACACCGACAAACATGTCCTTGCGCCAGAGGCTGCCGGCCTATTGGCAATGTCAGTGGGTTTATCACGCCTATACCGTGACGATCTGGAACAGCTTGAGGCAGGCATGCACCTGTATGACGCGCTATATCGGTGGGCGCGTGATGGGTCCGAAGAACGCCACACTTGGCCAACAGGAAAACCATCATGAGTACGCAAACCTTACCCGATATGTTGCGTGCCTTTGGGCGCATTGGATTGCTGTCTTTTGGCGGTCCGGCGGCCCAAATCGCGATCATGCATGAAGAATTGGTCGAGCGCCGCCGTTGGCTGACCGAGGATCAGTTCCTACGTGCCCTATCACTGTGCATGTTGTTGCCCGGACCTGAAGCAATGCAATTGGCGACCTATGCGGGCTGGCGCATTCGCGGTGTATTTGGTGGGCTACTCGCAGGCTTACTGTTCGTGGTGCCGGGCGCATTGGTCATCTTTGCACTGGCCTTCGCTTATATCTCTTATGGCCAAGTGCCCCTTGTGCAAGCGGCTTTTGTGGGCATCAAGGCTGCGGTAATTATCGTTGTGCTACAAGCACTTCTAAGGCTTGGGAACAAAGCCTTAGGGACCAATTCTGCTTGGGTCTTAGCAGGATTGGCATTTGTCGCCTTGTTTGCGTTTGGGTTACCTTTCCCTCTGATTATCGCTGTTGCTGCTATTTATGGGTACGTCACAAGCAAAGCCGACAGCACAACAATCGCCCCCGTCCACATCCCTGCAGGTCAGACACTGCGCACCGTTTTGATCTGGTCTGCACTGTGGGCCGCCCCGATGATCATACTATGGCTGTTGCAAGTTGACTTCCTAACCCAATTGGGACTGTTCTTTTCCAAACTGGCAGTTGTCACCTTTGGCGGTGCCTATGCTGTGTTGGCATACATGAGCCAAACTGTCGTTCAAGATTACGGCTGGGTGACATCAGGCCAAATGATCGACGCGCTTGGATTGGCCGAGACCACACCGGGGCCATTGATCTTAGTCACTGAATTTGTCGCGGTCCTTGCGGGGGCAGCAAATGGCGGCATTGGCCTTGCAATTGCGGCTGGCCTCTTGGCACTTTGGGTGACGTTCACCCCCTGTTTCTTGTGGATTTTCGCAGCCGGCCCCTACATCGAAACCCTGACATCACGCCCAAGATTGTCAGCAGCCCTTAGCGCCATTACCGCCGCTGTTGTTGGTGTTATCCTGAACCTTTCAATCTGGTTTGCCTTGCATGTTATATTTGATCAGGTGAACAATTGGGGTCCCATGCCCCTGCCCGCGTTTTCCTCTATCAACGTCATCGCGACAACCCTAACTGTAGGTGCCGCGATCTTGATGTTGCGCTTCAAACTCGGCCTTGTGACGACGATGGGCGTGATGGCGCTGGCTGGTATGGCACTGTCTCTCTTGTAGATCAGGGCCAATTTGCGCTGCCCTCTTTTCACCGCCGTGAAAAAGGGTATGGTTGTTGCAATTGAGACAAGGGGATCCGCCATGAGCGACACCATCGACTACGGCAATCTGATGCACGACGCGATGCGCAGCCTTATCAAACGCGTTCTAACGGACGTTCAGGCCAATGGTCTCCCCGGCTCTCACCACTTCTTCATTACGTTTCGCACCACACATCCAGATGCCGAACTGGCGGATTGGCTGTCTGATCGTTACCCTGAAGAAATGACCGTTGTGATGCAGCACTGGTATGACCGCCTTGAAGTTGGCGAAGATGGTTTTGGTATCCGCCTGAACTTTGGCGATGCGCCAGAGCCGTTGTTTGTTCCATATGACTCTATCAAAACTTTCGTTGATCCATCCGTTGAATTTGGGCTGCGCTTTGAAGCCGCTGAAGATGACGAAGATTTTGACGGCGAAGCCGACGAAGAGCTGGGCGAAAACGAACCGGTTCAAATGCCAGATCCAAAACCATTTGTCGTAGAAGAATCTGCACCAGATGATGAACCCTCCAAACCAGCGGAAGTCGTATCTTTGGACAGCTTCCGCAAATAGAGCATGTTAGCGCACTGACTCCAATTGCCTGTTAGGGTTTGTAGCGCTAAACGCTACGCAACGTATTCGCTAGGAGCGCCCAGATGACAAACACCCGTACAGAAACCGATAGCTTTGGCCCATTAGAAGTCCCTTCGGACAAGTATTGGGGTGCGCAGACACAGCGATCTATCATCAACTTTCCAATCGGTTGGGAAAAACAACCCATCGCTATCGTCCGCGCCCTTGGCGTGATCAAGAAAGCCTGCGCACAAGCCAACATGACCCAAGGATCGCTTGACCCGAAACTGGGCAACGCGATTGTTGAGGCGGCTGGCGAAGTGATCGAAGGTAAATTCGACGACAACTTCCCATTGGTGGTTTGGCAGACAGGTTCCGGCACACAGTCCAACATGAACTCAAACGAGGTCATCGCGAACCGCGCAATTGAATTACTTGGCGGCGTGATCGGTTCCAAAGATCCAGTGCACCCCAATGATCACTGCAACATGGGTCAGTCCTCAAATGATACATTCCCAACAGCAATGCACATCTCTGCGGCAATGACAGCACGCGACGTGTTGCTTCCGGGTTTGGAAAAACTGCACGCGGCATTGCAGGCCAAAGTGGTTCAGTTTGACGGCATCATCAAAATCGGACGCACCCACACCCAAGATGCAACACCGTTGACACTGAGCCAAGAATTCTCTGGCTACACCCATCAGGTTGCGATGGGCATCCGCCGCGTCAAAGACGCATTGGGCCGCATTTATGAACTGGCACAGGGCGGCACAGCCGTTGGCACAGGCCTGAACACACAAAAGGGTTGGGATGTTATGGTCGCTGCCAACATGGCAGAAATTACCGGCCTGCCCTTCGTGACAGCCCCGAACAAATTTGAAGCTTTGGCAGCACATGACGCCATGGTTGAAATATCTGGCGCGCTGAAAACTGTTGCAGCGTCCCTGTTCAAAATCGCCAACGACATCCGACTGCTGGGCTCTGGCCCACGTTGTGGTTTGGGCGAACTCGTATTGCCAGAAAACGAACCGGGTTCATCCATCATGCCGGGCAAAGTAAATCCGACACAGTGCGAAGCGCTGACGCAGGTTTGTATCCACGTCATGGGCAATGATGCAGCCGTTGGTTTCGCTGGCTCACAAGGCCACTTCGAGTTGAACGTTTACAAGCCGATGATGTCCTACAACGTTCTGCAATCCATGCAGTTGTTGGGCGATGCGTCCTCTGCATTCACCGACAATCTGATGGTTGATTTGCAAGCGGACCCAGATCATATTGAACGCCTCATGCGCGAAAGCCTGATGTTGGTGACCGCATTGGCCCCTGAGATCGGTTACGACAACGCGACTAAGGTTGCTAAGACAGCACACAAAAATGGCACGACCCTCAAAGAAGAGGCAATCGCCCTTGGTTTTGTGGACGCTGAAACATTCGAGCGGGTTGTACGTCCAGAAAACATGATCGGCCCAAAATGAGCGAACCGGTCAACCTGAATAAATTTCGTAAGGCAAAGGCACGGGTCCAAAAACAGACCCAAGCCGATGCCAACGCGGCTAAGTTCGGGCGGACCAAAGCAGAAAAATACCAACAGGCGCAAACAACCAACAACGTTGTGCGCCTGTTGGATGGCCATAAACTAGATACACCAAAGTCATGAGCGGACGACCTGTCAAACGCTCACTCACCCTTAAGGGACACCGAACATCGGTTTCACTAGAGGATGAGTTTTGGGCAGAGTTTCGGCGAATATCTACCCAAAAATCAATTCCCATCAATGCATTGGCAGCAGAAATTGATGTAAATCGGAACGCAGATATTGGCTTGGCCTCTGCGATCCGTCTTTATGTACTTGCGGCGATCAAGGCCGAGCGTGACCAAAAACCTTAGGTGTTAAGCCGACGCTTTATAGATCTTGTCGATATTTGCGGCCAAAGCCGTGTCAAACTCTGTATCCGTCATATCACGCTGCAACCCTTGGGTCAGCGCACGTGAAAAGCTAGCGATCATCTTGCTGTTGCGCGACAATCGTGCAGTTGCTTCGTCCGTCGAGTAGCCACCTGACAAAGCAACAACCCGCATTACTGCCGGATGATCTGCAAGCTCGTCATACTGGCCAGCGTTTTCGGGTATCGTAAGCTTCAGCATCACTTGTTGCCCTTTTGGCAATAGCGCCAGTTCTGCAAACAATGCTGCCCGCAACATGTCTTCGGCTTCTGCCTTGTCTGGGGCGTGGATATCTACCTCTGGCTCAATGATTGGAACCAAACCTGCAGCCATTACCATTTGCGCAATCTCAAAATGCTGGGAAACAACTTTTACGATACCTTTAAGGTTGGCCGCCTTAATGAAAGAACGTTCTTTTGTCCCAAAGATGCCCGCCTCTTTGGCTTTTGCCAATGTGGTCTCAAGCTGTGGCATTGCCTTCATCAACTGAACGCCGTCAGTTTCGTCCGCAAGGCCCTTGTCGATCTTCAAGAACGGAACGATACCAGTGTCTTCCCAAAGGTAATGCGCAACAGGCTTACCAGCGATTGTCTCATCCATCGTGCGTTCAAACAGGATCGCGCCGATGACTTTGTTGTTGTCAAAATCTGGGGCAAGGATGATGCGTTCACGCATGCGCTGAACTTCGGCGAACATCTCTTCCTCTGAGCCGTAGGTTGATGCATCAACACCGTACAGGCCAAGTGCCTTTGGTGTAGAACCGCCTGATTGATCCAAGGCTGCAATAAACCCTGCGCCGCTTGTAATTTGTGTGACTTGATCCAACATTTAATACGCCTCCGTGAGTGATACTTTCGTTAAGTATCCCTAAGACAGACGAAAATTCATTGGTACATGTTAGCGACAGACATTTCCAATGTTAGCGACAGACAATGCGTAAACGGATGCCATCGCGCGATCTAACGGTCAAATGTGCCACTGGAACAGGTGGTTCTTCATCCACCAATTCGACTCGGAAATCGCGTAAAATACGCGACAGGATCAAAACCCCTTCAACCATGGCAAAACCTGCGCCTGTGCAAACACGACTACCTGCTGAAAACGGAATGAAGGCATCGCGCTGACACTTCCTACCATTCTCCGTGCCCCACCGTGTTGGATCAAATCCATCTGGATTGTCCCAAAGCCGCTCATGGCGATGCAGATGCCACGGGCTGATCACAGCTTGGCTGCCAACCTTTACTTCGCGATCTCGAAACTGCTCAGGACAGGACACTTCGCGCACCATCATCGGAACGGGCGGATACAATCGTAAGGTTTCGCGAAACACATCGCGTGAAATGCGTAGCTTGGAAATCAACCCAAATTGGTCAGACGTCAAAACCTGCGCCTCATCGGCCACCTTTTCCTGCCATTCAGGAAAACGCGCCATCAAATACAAAGCCCACGCCAAGGCCGAAGCACTGGTTTCATGACCTGCAAGAAAGAAGATCGCAACCTGATCAACCATCTCCTCAGTATCAAACGTCTCACCCGTTTCAGGATCCGCGGTTGTCATAATCTTGGTCGCCAGATCATCCGGTGCAGTGCCCGTGGCTATCGCATCCATCCGCTCTGTCGTCAGCTGTGTAATCAACGCCCTGATCTTGCGCGCACTGACTTTTGTATCACGACGAAACAGGCGCGGCATCCATCTGGGCAATGGTAGAAAGGCTGCAATGTTCAAAATCGGTTGGCTGCGCTGATAAACGCGGAATTCATCAAACACATTACGCGCAATTTTATGTTCTATCGGAATGGAAAATAACGTGCGGAAAATCACATCAGCAGCCGCGTGGCTGGTTTCTTCCTCAATCTCCACCACATCACCATCGCGCTGGTTTAGGCGCGCCGCCGCCGCCTCTGCGGCCTCCCACATCGCGGGATAGGTTTCAAGCAGGCGTCCACCCTCAAACGCAGGATCGATGATGCGGCGCTGGCGTTTCCACGTCTCTCCATTGGTCAGAAAGACCGAGTTTCCCAGCAAGGGGCGCAACCCCTCCCCAATGCGATTGGATTTGGGGAAATCATCGGGGCGATCTTTCAAAATGGTCTTAATCAACTCTGGCTGATTGATCATGTAACTGCGAAAAAACGGCGTGCGAAACTCAGCCATACACGCGCGGTAAAGCCGTGCAGGTTGTGCCGATAGAATATCTTGGCGAAACAAACGCGCGTATTGTAACAGCGATACCTTATTTGGACGTCTCTGCGGCTTTGGCGGAAGATCAGTCATGGTGCCACCGATGTGTATTTTGAAACAGAATAATCGATCCGCGATTTTGACGCCGGACGATTGGCATAGCGTTCACCCAGTGTTTGCGGGCCGGAGGTAATCTGAAAATAGTCATAATCACGAGGCCGATCAAAGGCGCACATATATTGAAAATGTAGGCGAAAGAACCTCCAACGGAGTTCTTTCCAGCGTGCAGGGCTGAGTGTTTGAGTGAAGGCCGCAGAGAAAACCAATGGCCAACGTTTGGCATCTGTTGCCACACCAGACACTGATACAGGATCGCATAGGGCAAAGGCACAGCCATCACCGGGCGCTGTGACATCAACCCATGTTATGTTCTCTTGGGTCGATAAAAACTGAAGGTCCGCGCGCAAGCGATAGGCCTTGGGCAAGAAGGACACCATCGGCACCACCTGACCCACGATAAAAACGAAAGCTTTGGCCCGTTGACAGACACACCATCCGAACGGATCAGATCAGACAGGATCGATACGCCCAAATGCGCACCCGAAGAATGCCCAACAACCAACACTTCATCCACATCGCTATTCATTGCCGCTGCGATTTCGGACTGAAATGTCGCTATACGAACTTCAAGTTCGGGCGGATTGGCACCACGCGTCTTTGCGGAATATGCGTAATCATGCATCAGGTAATAGGCAAAAAATTTGGAATCCTTAGCCTTGAACCAGTGCAACACGGTCCAAAACGCAATACTGCCACCGATGAGTCTCGCTATGATTGTCTGCGTCAACCAACGCGGCCAGATGGTCATTGGCCCGTAAATCGCCGTTTCCAACAATCGCACGCCTTTGCCAATCAGCAGGGCCGCCAAATAAAATGCCAGACATGCCAGAAGCAGCTGAACCAACAGCATTCCAACAGGATAAAGCGCTGCGATAACTGGGCCTTTGCGCAGCTTCATCAACCGCCACAATGCACCTGTCGCGATGTAAATCCATGCTGTGCGGACAAGTTGCCATTAGGTCGCAGCAATCGAATTGGCCACACTGTCACGCACGATGTCAGACCAAACCAGCACCTCAGCATCGACATGGACCGCACCACCATCAATGACGCTGTCGACCTGCCAGCCATAGTTGCCAACACCCTGTTTGGGGCTGAGCGTTAGCTGATAGTCTGAAATAGCTGCCTGCGCGGCGCCCTCAGTGCGGTACAACTCGCGATATCGGCGCGGGTGAATCGGATCATTCCCCGGAATGTAGAACACCCGACGTGTTTTGACCGTATTTTGGATGTCACTGCTCATATCCGCACCCTTGGCTTACAAACACCCTAACGCGGATTTTTGACAAGAGTAAGACGTTTGAAACCGATCAATCAGCCAAGTGTTGCAAGAAACGGAAAGGTTTCCAAAAGCCAGAATGAGAAGGTTGAGAATTGATTGAACAATAAAGCCAAGCCCACAATGATCAACAAGCCGCCCATTACACGCTCAATCGTCTTCATATGACGTTTGATGCGGTTCATCACGCCCATAGCACGGCTGATGAACAATGCTGCCAAAAGAAACGGAACTCCTAAACCAATTGCATAAATACCCAACAATAGCGTCCCACGCGCAACTGACCCCTCGGATGCGGCCAACGCTAGAATTGCACCCAGTTGCGGACCAATGCAGGGCGTCCAGCCAAACGCGAATGCAAGACCAAGAACATAGGCCCCAAAAAACGACCCTCCCTTATCACCCGCGTCTAACCGCGCCTCTTGATCAAGGAATCGAATGCGAAAAATTCCAACAAAGTGCAGACCAAAAACAATGATCGTGACACCTGCGATTTGGCCAAAAAGTGCCTGATTTTGCAAGAAAAACGCACCAAATGCTGAGGCTGCAAACCCCAGCAAGATAAAGACGGTGCTTAACCCCATTACAAAGAACAACGCGGCCGTGATGGCCTTGCGGCGCCCCGTGGCTTCGTCGTTCATCTCGTTTATGCTTACGCCGCTCATATAAGCCAAATACGGTGGCACGATGGGCAAAACACAGGGCGATAAAAAGCTGACGATGCCAGCAATCAGGGCCACAGACATTGCAGGGATCAGGCCTGCATCAAAGATATCAATTCCAAACATAGGATAGCCATATTCCAATTGAGCAGGCACGTCACCTAAGGATCGGTCACATCATTGTGGACAGCTTGAAACAATCGCCCTATCTGGCAGGTATGAGCAATGAAACAACACATCTCGATGCCCGTGGGCTTCTATGCCCTCTTCCCGTCTTAAAAGCACGCAAGCGCCTGCAGGCGGTTGCAGTGGGTGAAACGCTTACAATGGTAGCAGACGATCCTGCAGCCGTGATCGATGTCCCGCATTTCTGCATGGAGGCTGGACATGAATTGGTATCCAGCGAGGCCTATGGGAACGATCAGACCTATGTGATCCGCAAATCTAGCTAATACAAAAAAAAGGCGATCCCGAAGGACCGCCCCAATCTGTGACTATGTGCTTGGCTTATTTACCAAGTGACCACCAACCACGGCGCTTAGGCTTGGCTGGTTCTTCTGGTGCAGCTTCTGCAACCGGTTCAGGCGCAGGTGCTGGTGCAGGCTCAGCAACGGGCGCTGGTGCTTCAACAACTGGTGCAGGTGCCGCCTCAACAACTGGCGTAGCAACAACCGCTTCAGGCGCAGCTGCTGGTGCTTCATCAACCTCAGCAACCTTCACCTTGGCACGTGATTTGCGGACGCGCTTTGGTTTTGGCTTAGGTTCTTCTTCGGCTGCGACCGCTTCCTCGGAAGGTGCTTCAGCCGCAGCTTCAGTTGCAACAGCCTCGTCAGCAGGTGCTTCTTCATTTACCTTCTTAGCGCGCGGCGCACGTTTGCGCTTTGGCTTGGCTGGTTTTTCTTCAGCTGCTTCCGCCACTGGTGCATCTTCAGCTACAGTTTCTTCACTTACAGCTTCGGCTGATACTTGAACGTTTGCATCACCCTCAGCGGTAACAGCCGGAGCAGCAGCATCATTAGACGCGCCCTCATCACCGTTTTCGCCATTTGCCGCAGCTTCATCACCGTTTGATTTGCGGCGACGCCGCCGACGACGACGGCGTTTTGGTTTAACCTCACCATCTTCATCCGTCGCAGCAGGTGCCGCTATTGATTGATCACCGGTATCAACCGCATCACTAGCTTCCGCCGCAATGTCCGCAGCTTCGGCGGCATCCGCAGCCAACGCATCAGCTTCGTCAATCTTGTCCATAACCGAGGTGTCAGGCGCTACAAATGCTGCACTCGTAACAGGCAACGCGCGGGTTGCAGTTTTGAACTTTTCGATCGTGAAATCAGGCGTAACCAAAGATGGATCCGCTTCGATACGAACCGACATCCCATAACGCACTTCGATATGCGCGATGTGGTCACGTTTTTGGTTCATCAAGAAGTTGGCGATCCCCACTGGGCAACGAACCAACACTTCCCGTGTACGGCGGCGTGTGCCTTCTTCTTCAATCTGGCGAAGGATAGACAGGCCAAGATTGTCGTCTGAACGGATCAAGCCAGTGCCGTGGCACGATGGGCAAGGCTGTGTTGTCGCCTCAATCATGCCAGGACGTAGACGCTGACGCGACATTTCCATCAGGCCAAAGCCAGAGATACGGCCAACTTGAATGCGGGCGCGATCTGTCTTCAGCTTGTCTTTCATTCGCTTTTCAACGGCCGCGTTGTTCTTTCGCTCGTCCATGTCGATAAAGTCGATGACGATCAGACCGGCAAGGTCACGCAAGCGCAACTGACGGGCAACTTCTTCAGCTGCCTCAAGATTGGTCTTCACAGCGGTATCCTCGATGGACCCCTCTTTGGTTGAACGACCAGAGTTCACATCCACAGCAACCAATGCCTCGGTGATACCGATGACGATGTAACCACCGGATTTCAGCTGTACAGTCGGGTTAAACATCCCAGACAGATAGCTTTCCACTTGGAAGCGGGCAAACAATGGCAAAGTGTCTTCATAGCGTTTCACGTTTTTGGCGTGTGAAGGCATGATCATCTTCATAAAGTCTTTGGCAATGCGATAACCGCGCTCACCTTCAACAAACACTTCGTCGATCTCACCGTTATACAAATCACGGATAGAACGTTTGATCAGGTCGCCTTCCTCGTAGATCTTCGCAGGTGCGATAGATTTCAAAGTCAGCTCGCGGATCTGTTCCCACATCCGTTGTAGGTATTCATAGTCACGCTTGATCTCGGCTTTGGTGCGTTTGGCACCAGCAGTACGAACAATCAGACCTGCGCCTTGTGGCACTTCGATCTCGTTTGCGATCTCTTTTAGTTTCTTACGGTCTGGTGCGTTAGTGATCTTGCGGCTGATCCCGCCGCCACGAGCAGTGTTTGGCATCAAGACGCAATAGCGCCCCGCCAAGGAAAGGTATGTTGTCAGGGCCGCGCCCTTGTTGCCGCGTTCTTCTTTGACCACTTGGATCAACAGGATTTGGCGAACTTTAACAACTTCTTGGATTTTGTAACGACGGGCACGTGGTTTGCGCACTGGGCGAATGTCTTCGCTATCATCTTCATCTGCTACAGATTCGATGCTGTCATCTTTTGAGGATGCATTGGACCCTCTGGATTCTTCGCCGTTGTCTGCGTCTGTGTCACCATCTTCTGATGGCTCTTCAGTGATTTCAACTTCGGTAGGTGCCTCTTCACTGGCTGCAACTTCTTCGGTCGCAGCCTCTTCAGCAGGTGCCTCTTCAGCAACCGCTTCTTCAGCCACCGGCGCATCCTGTGTCGGAGCTTCAGCCTCAACCACGGCTACATTCGCTTCAACCGCATCATCTTCCGTCAAGTCGATGGTTTCCATGCCGTCAATCTCAGGTGTCTCGACTTCGGTTGAAACAACGGCATCATCGCTAGAAACCTCAGCAGCACGGGTGCGCGAACGCGACCGGGAGCGGCGGGGTTTCTTTGGTTTATCATCTTCTTCACGTGCTTTTTGCGCTTCAGCATACGCACGTTCTTCCTCCATCAGGGCCTCACGGTCCGCGACAGGGATCTGATAATAATCAGGGTGAATCTCACTAAATGCTAAGAAACCATGGCGATTTCCACCATAATCTACAAAAGCCGCCTGAAGTGAAGGCTCAACGCGCGTAACTTTGGCTAGATAGATGTTGCCAGCAATTTGGCGTCTATTTTCGGATTCAAAGTCAAATTCCTCAACTTTGTTTCCATCAACCACAACAACGCGGGTTTCTTCCGCGTGGGTGGCATCGATAAGCATTTTCTTAGGCATATTATCCGTTTGCACAACGCAAGAACGGCCGCACCCGGAGGGGCCGCCGTTTTGGGAATGTGTCTTGTCAGGGCGATCATGGACGCGCGGCAAAACCAGGCCAAAAGCCCGTCTGCTGTGATGCAAAATGCTATCGCGCGCGTCATCGCGTTCTTCTCCGACACGCGGCAACAATAGCCGCCCGCGCATCCATTAAGTGCCGCAAATTGGTATTCCAAGATGGCAGCGTTCTCTCAGCCCTTTTGGGGCTCAATCGGTCTGCATGAACGTGGCGGTCATTTTAGCCAGCCAATGTCCATAACAGCGAAACTCAAAAAGAGGCTTACACATCAAAGGTAAGTGTCTCTTAGGCCTAGATAATGACTTTTGGGACCCAAATACAATGGACAATCGGCCTAGCCTTGCGCAATCGGCAATATAATCATCAACATGTTGGGAAATAAGCGCTTTTGCGCAATAAAAAACAGGGACTAAATGGCCCCTGTTCTCGCATTCACTTTCTACTACAGGTAGTCAGACCGTTGCAGACCATACTTGGCCATTTTTTCGTTCAATGTACGTCTTGGCAGGCACAACTCGTCCATCACTGAAGCAATAGACCCCTTATGACGGCGCATCGTGTTGTCGATCAACATGCGTTCAAACGCTTCCACATATTCTTTCAGCGGCTTGCCCTCAGTCGTCATGACCGGCTGCATTTCCTCGTGATCAGACATCAACAAGGATGCAATGCTACCCGAACCACGGCGCGATTGAAGAACCGCACGCTCCGCCACGTTGATCAACTGGCGAACGTTGCCCGGCCACGGGGCCTGGAGCAACTGCGCAGCTTCTTGGGCAGACACCTTAGGTGCGTCACAACCATATTCATCGGCGAACTGATCGCCCAAACGGGTGAATAACGTCAAAATATCTTCACCGCGTTGGCGCAATGGCGGCACAGTGATCCGCAAAGCAGCAAGGCGATAGAAAAGGTCTGGCCGCAAAGCGTCCTCGCAGGTACGCCCTGCCTCTTGCAGATTGCAAATCCCAACGATGCGCGTTTCAGCGGGCGTGCCCTGCTCATTTATCACGCTTAACAGGCGTGCTTGTGTGGCTTCAGACAACGCTTCGATATCTTCAAGCACCAGCGTTCCGCCGCGGGCCTCTTCGATTGCTGGCAATTGACCATCTTCTGGCTGCATTGGTCCAAACAAGCGTTTGGCTAACGCCTCGTCTTCCAGCGCAGAACAACTGACCAATACAAATTTCTTACCTGCACGGCTGCCAACAGCATGCAGCGCGTGAGCCACCAGCGTTTTACCCGTGCCTGTTTCGCCGTCGATCAGAACATGGCCGTCCGCCTGCCCCAAATCTAGGATGTCTTCGCGCAAGCGCTCCATAACAGGTGATCCGCCAATCAGCTTCTTCATCAACTGGCCACCGTCAGACAATTCGCGGCGCAAAATACGGTTGTCCATTACCAAACGGCGTGATGCTGTAGCTTTCTTAGCCAGCTCGCTCATACGATCAGGATTAAATGGCTTCTCCAAGAAATCAAACGCACCAACGCGCATCGCCTCAACAGCCATCGGCACATCGCCGTGACCCGTGATCATAATCACAGGAAGCGCTGAATCGTTGCCCATGAGCTTCTTAAGGAATTGCATTCCATCCATGCCCGGCATCTTGATGTCCGAGATCACGATCCCTGGATACTCTGGCCCAAGAACCTTCAACGCATCTTCGGCGCTGGCGAATGTTTCTGTGTCATAGCCCGACAGCGCCAACCATTGGCTGATCGACTGGCGCATGTCCTGTTCGTCATCAACGATGGCGATTTTCATGGCTTGGGTCATGTTACTTTGCTTCCTCATTCTGCCGCTGATACTTCAACGTGCATATTATTTTCTTCGTTCATGCCCTCGTCAAAAGGCTCGTCCGTCAATATCGGCAACTGCATTTCAAACACCGCACCGCCGGCTTGGCCGTTGCGTGCTGTCAGTCGACCGCCCAAATCGTTGACGATGCCTGACGAAATGGCAAGACCCAGCCCAACGCCATCACCCGCCTGCTTGGTGGTGTAGAACGGCTCAAATAGCTGATCCTTGTCCTCAATCCCCGGCCCATTGTCGCGCACAGTGAGGGTTGCGGTGTCACCCGCGGCAAGGATGATATCGACCTGTGGATTCCGTTCAAGTTTGGTAGCATCAAGCGCATTGCGCAGAAGGTTTACCAAGACCTGTTCGATACGCATCCGGTCCCCCATCACAAGGACAGGTTCATCAGGGATAATACGCGTGATTTCGACCTGACGCTGACGTAACTGCGGTTCCATCATTGATAGCGACGAGGCAAGCGCGAGGCTCATATCTACAGGGCTTAGCTCTGCTGCACCCTTGCGGGCGTATGACTTTAGCTGGCGTGTAATCGCGCTCATGCGCTCAATCAAACCATCGATCCGGCCAAAAGCAGAAAGCGCCTCATCAGGACGATTGCGATTTAGTAAAAGACGCGCACCAGCCAGATAAGTTTTCATCGCCGCCAAAGGTTGGTTCAACTCGTGACTAACGGCTGCCGACATCTCGCCCAAAGCGGCCAGTTTGCTGGATTGTTCCAGCGTCTGTTCCGCCACCGCAAGTGTCTCTTGGACCCTCTCACGTTCGGCAATTTCCCGCTGCAGGCGTAAGTTCAATGCGCGAAGCTCTGCCGATTCACGCTGAAACAATGCCATGCGAAACGCGGTACGCCGGCTAAGAAAATAGAAGGCAAAGGCCAGCAGAATCGCAAACCCCATGATCTCGAGGGCCAAAACGCCATTCACCCGCTCGCGCACGGAGTTAAAAGTGGTGAATGAAACCATTCGCCAACCCCGAAACGCGATCCGGTTTTCAAGCCGCATCACAGCTTCGCCCTTCATATATGCGTCTGATGGCAATGCGGTCCAATCAGAGGTGGCACGAATGGCTCGTTCGATCGCACTTTGCGGATCTTCGCGCGCCAACGCCTCATCCTCAGTGCGCCCACGCCAGCGCGGCTCCGTCGCCAAGATGATGGCACCTTCGCTGTCTGTTACAATCAATGCATCCGAAATTCCGGCCCAAGCCCGCTCAAACTTCTGCAAGTCCACTTCGACAGATATAACGCCAAGAACTTCACCCGCGGATTGCACACGGCGAGAGTAGGTAAAAACAAATCCACCCGCCTCGCGCGGCTCAGCTGTAAAGATGGTGCCCTGCCCGCGTAACGCATTCACAAAGTGTGCCGCACTGCGGCTGCTCTGCCCCAAACGGTTCCGATCAGTAGCCGCGACTGTCCGCCCATCACTGTCATGCAGAACCAATGATGCAGCCCCAATTTCCTCAACAAAGGAAATCAAACGCTGTGTAGACTGGGAATAATCACCAGAATTCAGCGCACCTATCAATGTGGGGTCACGCGCCAACAATTGTGGAACAATTGCGTTTTGGCGCAACTCGGACAACAAGTTGCCAGAATACAGGGCAAGACGCAGTTCAGCGCGATTTCGGGTGGTTTCAGTAAAACGATCGGTCAAAAGTCGATTGGTGACAGAGATCGTGACCACTGCAAGTATTAACAAAAACGCCAATGAAAGCCGGACACGCCAGCTCATCGCTTTGTTATGCTTGAAATAAGGCTCGCTTTTCATCGCGCCAACCTAGACTGAAGGTTGGCGCGGCTCAAGTCACGCAGGTGTTAGAACGCCAGACAATGCGCGGAACAGCGCCTGTCCGTCTGTGCCGCCGTGGCCCGCATCAGCTGCGCGCTCTGGGTGTGGCATCATGCCAAGGACGCGTTTGTTGGCAGACAGAATGCCTGCAATGTCGCCTTTGGCCCCGTTTGGGTTGTCTGTGTACGTAAATGCAACGCGATCTTCACCTTGCAAACGCGCGATTGTTTCGTCGTCTGCAAAGTAGTTGCCGTCGTGGTGTGCAATTGGAATATCGATGACATCACCAACCGAATACCCTTCGGTATAAGCAGATTGAGACGTTACAACGTTCAAACCGACCGTCTTGCAGATGTATTTAAGGCCCGCATTGCGCAGCAAAGCGCCCGGTAAAACACCCGTTTCAGCCAGAACCTGAAAACCGTTACAGATACCAATGGCATACCCACCACGATCTGCGTGGGCTTTCACCTCATTGCAAATTGGTGAGTTGGCAGCGATTGCGCCACAACGCAGATAGTCGCCGAAGGAAAAACCACCCGGAACACCAACAATATCAACGCCGTCTGGCAGTTTGGTGTCTTTGTGCCAAACCATAGACACTTTGGCACCCGCCACCTCAAAAGCTACCGCAAGGTCGCGGTCACAGTTAGATCCAGGAAAAACAACGACCGCTGCGTGCATCAGGACATCTCCACCGTGTAGGATTCAATAACCATGTTCGAGAGCAGCTTTTCGCACATCTCGTTCACAGTGGCTTCTGTTGTGCCCTCGGCAAGATCAAGTTCGATGACTTTGCCCTGACGAACGCCGTTCACGCCGTCAAAACCCATTGCACCCAAAGCATGACGCACCGCTTCACCTTGCGGATCCAACACACCATTCTTCAACATTACATGTACTCGAGCTTTCATAGCGCCATCGCCTCTATCTTCTTGGTTTGATCAAATTCTAAAACCGACCCAGATCAGTTGACCAGGGTTGGTTTTGTCGGTGTTGTGGATGTTTTAGGCATAACGCCCAAACGGTTGGCCACTTCGGTATATGCATCTGCAAGGCTACCCAGATCGCGGCGGAACACATCTTTGTCCAGCTTGCGGCCTGTTTCAATGTCCCACAAACGACAGCTGTCTGGGCTAATTTCATCTGCAACGATCAAACGCTGGAAATCGCCGTCATAAACGCGACCTACTTCGATTTTAAAGTCGACCAGTTTAATACCAACAGCAAACATCACACCAGACATGAAGTCATTTACCCGTAGCGCAAGGCTTAGGATGTCTTCCATGTCTTGCTGGCTGGCCCAACCAAAGGCCGCGATGTGCTCTTCTGAGACCAACGGATCGCCTAGGCTGTCATCTTTATAGCAATACTCGACAATTGGACGCGGCAATTGTGTGCCCTCATCAATGCCCAAACGCTTCGACATAGTTCCCGCCGCGTAGTTACGCACGATGATCTCAAGTGGTACAATCTCGCAAGACTTGCACAATTGCTCACGCATGTTCAGGCGTTTGATAAAGTGGTTTGGGACTCCAATTTGAGTTAAACCCTTCATGAAGTACTCCGACAGCATGTTGTTCAGAACACCCTTGCCGTCGATAACGTCTTTTTTCTCTGCGTTAAAAGCAGTGGCGTCATCCTTAAAGTACTGGACAATCGTACCAGGCTCTGGACCTTCATATAAGATCTTTGCTTTGCCTTCGTAAATTTTATTGCGCCGGGCCATGGGCGTCCTTTCAGTATAGGATAGGGTCCGAGTCCCTCTCAGTTGTGGCTCTCTTAAGGCATGCAGGTGAGCGTCGCAAGCAAACGACTTCGCAAAGCTAACCCCAGGACATTCAGAGACGGTGAATTGATCAAATAGTTTGCGCCATGGGCTGTGCAAAAGAGACCTCATATTGACAAGGCACTCAGGAATTACGAAACGGCGGATCGACACAGCTTAACTAAAAACATCAATACAAATCTTTGAGTTTCCAGCTAAGAACCATGAATACCGGCATTCAGTTAATCACATGGTCACGCACCCAAAATAACCTACGTGAGGGGTTACAGTGGATGGGATTAAGATGACGCATCGATTCAAAGCACGAAATATTGGTCAGGTGTTGCTCAGAGTGATTTTACCGCTGGGTATCCTTTCGGTCTGCCTGTATTTTTTGTCCCCGCATCTGACACGCAATTTGATGCTGGAATTTCCAAATCAATTGGCACAGATCCACTGGTCTGCTTGGTCTGCGGCCTCTCTACTGACGCTCATCAGCTTGTGGACTGTCGGACGTTATGATGGCGTAGCCCACCAACACTTCGCAACACGGGTACCACAGGTACAGGCCCGCATCGCTGGAACCTTTTCAATTGCGATCGCCCAAACATTAGGGTTCGGATTGTTCACTGGTGCATTGGTGCGATGGCGGTTGTTGCGCGATATTTCTTTCGGCATGGCGCTTAAACTGTCCGCCTTTGTTTCTGTCTCATTCATGTTGTGTTTGGCTGTCGTCACCGCACTTGTTTGCGTCCTGTTGTCTGCTCCCGATTGGGCCTTTGCCCCTGCAATGTTGGTTTTACTGACATCAACAATAGGCATCGCGGTCATGTTTCGTTGGCCAAACCTGACCATTGGCCGTTTCACCTTCCGGTTCCCCAACCTTTCATGCTGCTTTGCTATTCTAAACTGGACCCTGGTCGATACGGTCGCGATGGCTGGTGTTATCTACGTCTTACTTCCCAGCAGTGCCGAAATCTCATTCATCACATTCCTCCCCATATTCCTGTTGGCACTGGGCGCCGCCCTGCTCTCCACAACACCCGGTGGCGTTGGGCCCTTTGAATTGATGATGCTGGGATTACTGCCACAGCTTCCCGCCAGCGAGGTATTGGGCAGTATCGTAGCTTTCCGCATTGTCTATTATGCAATCCCTTCCCTTTGCAGTCTCCTTGCACTGATCCGTCCCTTCGGATCTGGCACGGGCAAACCTTCATTGGCAGCACTACATCCAACCGAAAGCAACCAAGCAGAAGTACAGATAATCGCCCAAAATGGCGGGCGTATTTTACCCACTTTGGACGGCCTTAGCGCCATCTGGCCAACCAGCCAAACCATAACCGCGCTGTTTAACCCAATATCCGGCAGCATGGACGCCGCGGTAAGAGCGTTAGAAACCGAAGCAGCCAGTTTGGGTAAAATCCCGCTCGTTTATAAATGTAACGGTCGCAATGCCGCTGCGCTGCGTCGCTACCACTGGTCCATCATGCACATGTCAGATGATGCGATGATCGCCCCACAGCATTTTGCGCTCAACACACCAGCCCTGCGCACATTGCGGCGCAAACTACGCGCGGCCACGAAAAGCGGTATCTTAATCCATACAGATACGTTCACGGATTGGCCGACACTTCACCAGATCGACCAGGATTGGCAAAACACACATGGTGCTGCGCGCGGCGGTACGATGGGACGTTTTGAAATCGGGTATCTTTCCAACCACTTCATAGCGCGCGCTGAATATCACGGCCGCCTATGTGCCTTTGTCACCTTTCAGAAAGGCGGCAATGAATGGTGCTTAGATGTCATGCGTCACACATTTGAAATGCCCGGCGGCACCATGCACGCTCTTGTCCACAGCGCAATTATGGCGGCAAAAGAATTGGGGATCGAACGCCTTAGCCTTGCCGCAACACCCGCCTGTCCTGACCCAAGCAGCCGCTTCTTCCGTTGGTCTGCGCGGCGCGCGGTTTCGAAGGCTGGTGGTACAGGCCTGCGCCAATTCAAATCTACTTTCGCCCCAAAATGGGAACCACGCTACGCAGCTGCACAAACCCCTTTGTCTATGGCCATTGGACTAGCAGATATCACTCGTGAAGTTCACAATCCCAACACGATCACGCCTGCAGAACCACGAAAAATTCATAACTTTGATGAATATTATGAACTGGCCTCTAAACAGGCCTCATGACACAGCACGTATAAATCAATGTGCAGGACATGAACCATGACAAATATTCTAATCCAACTCCTTGAAGAAAAAGGTGTTTTATTGGCCGACGGTGCCACAGGCACAAACCTATTCAACATGGGTCTTATGTCTGGCGATGCGCCAGAGATGTGGAATACGGACGAACCTGCGAAAATCCGCAAATTGTACAGCGGCGCGATTGATGCCGGCAGCGATATTTTCCTGACTAATTCCTTTGGTGCCAATGCCTCGCGTTTGCGTCTGCACGGTGCCGAAAAACGGGCTCATGAACTGAGCCGCGTATCGGCAGAGATTGCACGCGACATTGCCGATCAGGCAGGCCGCAAAGTTATCGTGGCAGGGTCTGTTGGCCCAACGGGTGAAATCATGGAACCTGTTGGCGAACTCACACACGCCCTTGCGGTTGAGATGTTCCATGAAACCGCCGACGGCTTAAAGGCAGGTGGCGCGGATGTGGCATGGGTTGAAACCATTTCTGCCCCCGAAGAATATCGCGCGGCCGCCGAAGGCTTTGCTTTGGCTGGTATCGACTTTGTTGGCACCATGAGTTTTGATACCGCAGGACGTACCATGATGGGCATGACCAGTGCGGATATGGTCAAAATGGTCGATGAGATCACAAACACGCCACTCGCTTTTGGCGCAAACTGTGGCACCGGTTCTTCGGATCTGTTGCGCACTGTTCTGGGTTTTGCGTCCCAAGGCAGCAACGTTCCAATCGTCGCAAAGGGCAATGCCGGTATTCCGAAATATGTTGAGGGCCACATTCACTACGACGGCACACCAGAACTGATGGCCGATTATGCTGTGATGGCGCGCGCCTGTGGTGCCAAAATCATCGGCGGGTGCTGTGGCACGATGCCAAACCACCTGCGCGCAATGCGCGAAGCTTTGGACACACGCACAATGGCTGAGGCCCCTAGCCTTGAAGAAATTTCAGCAAAATTGGGTGCGTTTTCATCTGCAACAGACGGAACTGGTGACAACGAACCAGGCCCACGCAGAACACGCCGCAGCCGTCAAAAAGCTAACTAAGGTCGCATCAAGACAACAGCTGTTCGCCCCGTAAAGCGGGCGGACAGCAACATCGAAGAGGTAATGTTCGTAAATCTGCGCCATCTTCATGAAAATAATGACAGAAAACGGCCCAACACTGGTCCAGTTTATTGTTTAAATTTCCAGTTATTCCTGTCAAAAATACTCTTAAATGCAAGCGTGAGGTCGCGCACAGCATCGCCAATGTCGCAAAATGAAAAGTCACGCTGCGACATTCTGACAAAACTGAATCAACGATGGGGCCCGCCCCTACCTTTTGCAAAGGACACTTACATGTCAGACGACGCAGATATCATCCTAGCTGAACTGGACGACGAAGAACTGGTTCAACAGATGTTTGACGACCTTTACGACGGCCTCAAAGAAGAGATCGAAGAAGGTGTGAACATCCTGCTTTCAAGAGATTGGGCACCTTATGACGTTCTGACCAAAGCTCTGGTTGGCGGCATGACAATTGTTGGCGCCGATTTCCGCGATGGTATCTTGTTCGTTCCAGAGGTTCTGTTGGCCGCAAATGCAATGAAGGGTGGAATGTTCATCCTCAAGCCATTGTTGGCTGAAACAGGCGCGCCGCGCGTCGGTAAGATGGTCATCGGCACCGTCAAAGGCGACATCCACGATATTGGTAAAAACCTTGTTGGTATGATGATGGAAGGCGCTGGCTTTGAAGTTGTCGATCTTGGCATAAACAACGCTGTCGAAGCCTACCTTGAAGCGATGGAAGAGGAAGGCCCTGATATTCTTGGTATGTCTGCCCTACTCACCACCACGATGCCGTATATGAAAGTCGTGATCGACACGATGATCGAACAAGGTATTCGCGATGACTACGTTGTCCTTGTTGGCGGCGCCCCGCTAAACGAAGAATTTGGCAAAGCTATTGGCGCAGACGCCTATTGCCGTGACGCAGCCGTAGCTGTTGAAACCGCAAAAGAATTTATGGACCGCAAGCACAACCAAATGTCCGCTTAGGTCCAAGACCAACTTCTAGATTTGGGCCTGTTGCGATGTAGATCGCGGCAGGCCTTTTTCGTAAGGTAATGCTATGACCCAAATCAGTGATGCAGAACTGACAGAAAATGGACTGACGGAAATGGCCGCTGGCCGTATCCTTTTGATTGCTTGTGGTGCATTGGCGCGCGAAATACTGGACCTAAAAAAAGCCAATGGCTGGGATCATATGGATCTGACCTGTTTACCTGCCAAGCTGCACCTTTACCCTGAAAAGATCACTGAAGCTGTGATCGGGGCGGTGGCCAAACATCGCGCATCATACGACGAAATCTTTGTGGTTTACGCTGATTGTGGGACCGGTGGATTGCTGCAAACCGCCTGTGATGAATTGGGCGTACAGATGGTGTTAGGCCCACATTGTTACAGCTTTTTCGAGGGAAATGAAAGGTTTGCAGACATAAGTGAAAGTGAATTCACTGCCTTCTACCTCACTGACTTTTTGGTCCGCCAGTTTGAGGCCTTCATCATTAAGCCCATGGGCTTAGATCGCCACCCAGAGCTGAGCGACATGTATTTTGGGAACTACGAAAAACTGGTTTATCAGGCCCAAACAGACGATCCCGCCCTAACGGAAAAGGCGAAAGAAGCCGCTGAAACGCTTGGACTCGCGTTTGAACGCCGCCTCACAGGATACGGTGATCTAGAAGTAACGCTAAAGGCGCTTTAACTGGCCGAAGCGACTAGACGAATACGCTCAATCATCGCGCGCACGCCGTTAGAACGCTGCGCTGACAAATGATCGTTTAGCCCAAGGCGTGCCATTTCGCCGTGTGCATCCACGGCCAAAACTTCTTCCAAGGTCAAACCGTTGTATAGCTTGCGCAATACCGCAACCAAGCCGCGCACGATCATCGCATCGCTTTCGCCGTCAAAGGTAAATACGCCGTCAGCGACCGTTGGGTGCAACCACACTTGGCTGGCGCATCCGTCTACTTTGGTGGCAGGTGCCTTCAGCGCATCAGGCAAAGGATCCATCGCCTTGCCCATATCAATCACAAACCGATAGCGATCTTCCCAGTCTTCTAGGAATTCAAAATCTTCAACGATCTCTTCAAAGTCAGGACTGGCCATCGTACCCTCATCTAATGTGTAGCTGACAGGTAGTGCGCACCTCCCAAAAGGTCCACACCCTTTTCGCGCCGCACTCTTTTCAAAACCACTGCGATAGGCTACCAAACATGGAAACAACATTGCGGGTAGCCTTATGCGTATTTTGACAACGACAGTTCTGATTTCGGCTTTGGCACTTGGTGCATGTGGCACAATCCGTGACAGTGTCGTAAATCCCGCGAACTGGTTTGGCAAAGGTCGCTCATCCAATTCGGCTGCAGAACAATCATCAAACACCAACCCGTTGATCCAGGAATCAAAACGGGGGTTGTTCCAAAGCAAAGACCGCGAGGTTATCTATCTTGGAAAGCCAATCGACCAAGTGACCAATCTGGTCATCGAACGCGTACCAGGTGGTGCCGTTATCCGCGCGACCGGCCTGACTGCAGTTCAAGGCGTATACCTTGTACAACTCACGCCAGCGACAGAAGACGAAACCCCGGTCAACGGTGTTCTTACCTATCGTTTGGAAGGTGTGCGCCCCGAGTTCAACGAAGGCGTCGGCTCAACACACACGCGCACAGTCGTTGCGGCACGTGCTTTGACGGATCAAGAGCTGGCAGGTGTGCGTAGCATTCGTGTTGAAGGTGCGCGCAACGCACAAACATCGCGCCGCCGCTGATTACGAATTAGTTTCAAAGGTTGAAACGGGTAGGATCAATCGATCCTGACCCAATCAGTCGAGTGGAACAACTTTTACGTCATTTCCCACAGCCGCCAATGCGATCTTACCTTCACAAAGGCGTAAGGCATCTTCGCCAAACACTTCTGCACGCCAGCCAGACACGGCGGCAACATTACGCATGCCGCCCGCCATCGCATCCAAATCGGCAGCCGAAGCGATCAACTTGGCAGCAACACCGGCACTTTCGGTTTTGGCTTTTAAAAGCACACGCAGCAAATCAGCCAAGGCTGGGTTTACTTGCAGCTTCTCACGCCCACCCACAGGCTTTGGCGCACGATCTGCAGGCATACCGACGCCCTTAACAACAGCCGCTAAAATACCATCAGCAATGTCGCCGCGACGTGCTTCACGTAGCAGAAGACGTGAACGGCTTAGGTCTTCCATGGTCTTTGGCTTGTTGCTGGCCAATTCGACCAGTGCATCATCCTTGTACACACGGTTGCGCGGAACATTGCGGCTTTGCGCGTATTCTTCGCGAAAAGCAGCCAGCATTTGAACAACGGCCATGAATTTTGCGGTAGATGTGCGGGTCTTAACCCGTTTCCACGCATCAATCGGCTTGATAATATAGGTGTCAGGGTTGGTCAAAATGCCCAACTCTTCTTGAACCCAGTGGCTGCGGTTGTTTTCTTCCAATTTCTTAGCAAGAAACTCATAAACCTGACGCAGGTGCGTCACGTCGCCAATCGCATAAGTCTTTTGCGCATCGGTCAATGGACGGCGTGACCAATCGGTGAAACGGGATGATTTATCGACCTGCTCGCGCGCGATCTTTTTCACCAGCGTCTCATAGCCAACCTGTTCGCCAAAACCACAAACCATCGCGGCCACTTGGGTATCGAACAACGGCTCAGGAAACACCTGTGCATCCACAAAGAAGATTTCGAGATCTTGGCGCGCGGCATGGAATACTTTGACAACAGAGGTGTCGCGGAAAAGCTCATAGAGCGGCTCAAGTGATAGACCTTCAACCAATGGATCAACCAAAACCGCGTTGTTGGCATCTGTGCCGGGCATCGCGAGCTGGATAAGACAAAGTTTGGAATAGTAGGTGCGTTCGCGCAGGAACTCTGTGTCGATCGTGACGTAGTCATGTTGACGGGCTTGGGTGCAATATTCGGCCAAAGCCTCGGTCGTTGTAATCGTGATCATGCTCTATTTGTCGTCCACAAAGTTGATATTTGAGACGTGGGTACACCATCGTACAAACGAATACCAGCATCGCAATCTACAGGTACAATACCGACGCAGTACCCACGCAATACCGACGTAACACTGCAGGGTATAATTTGTGTTCTTGGATCAATATCCGGGCCGCCAAAGCATCAGGGGTATCGCCGTCCAAAACGTCAATTTTGGCCTGCCCCCAAATAGGCCCATCATCCAGCAGCGGCGTCACTTCATGGACCGTACAGCCGTGGGTTTTGTCACCCGCTTCCAAAGCGCGCGCATGGGTGTGCAGCCCCTTATATTTAGGCAAAAGCGATGGATGGATGTTAAGCATCTTGCCATGCCACGGCGTCACAAATCCTGCTGTCAGAACCCGCATAAAACCAGCCAAACAGATCATGTCAGGGGAATGTCGGTCTAAAGCTTTGGACAGCTCCGCTTCAAACGCCGCACGGTCTTTGCCAAAAGGACGGTGATCCACAACCTCTGTCGCGATCCCCTGCTCTTTGGCCCATGCAATGCCGCCAGCATCGTGGTTGTTTGAGACAATGACACATGCACGCGCAGGGTGATCCCCCTGCATGTCCTGCACCAATGCCTTCATATTTGATCCTCCTCCGGAGACAAATATAGCAACCCGTTTTGTCACAGAAGCGAGCCCTTATAAGAGACGCCTCCCCCCTTATTAATATGGCCCATTTCAACAACACCGTGTCCTGCATCCATGAATGCAGCACGTGCCGTTTCAACCTTATCTGCAGGAACAACAGCAATCATGCCAATGCCGCAGTTAAAAGTTTTGAGCAATTCAGCTTCTTCCATGCCGCCCTGTGCAGCCAACCATTTGAATACTGCAGGCAGCTCCCAAGCATCCAAGTTGATGTCGGCGCCCATGCCCTCTGTCAGGACACGTGGGAGGTTTTCAGTCAGGCCACCACCGGTGATATGGGCCAGTGCATTCACATCATTCATCGCAGCAACCGCGCCTTTGACGTACAAGGTTGTTGGGGCCAACAAGGCCTCGCCCAACGTTCCCTCAGCCCATGGGCAATCATCGCCCCATGCTAAGCCGGAATGCTCAACCAATTTACGAACCAATGAGTAACCGTTTGAGTGCACACCAGAAGAGGGTAGGCCCAAGAGCACATCGCCCTCGGCAACGTCCTTGGGCAACTCAGCGCCACGTTCCATTGCACCAACAGAGAAACCAGCAAGATCGAAATCGCCCGCAGGATACATCCCCGGCATTTCAGCAGTTTCGCCACCAATCAATGCGCAACCAGATAGCTCACATCCCTTGGCAATACCTTCGATAATGCGGGTCGCTTGGTCCAGCTCTAGCTTGCCAGTCGCGAAATAATCTAGGAAAAACAATGGTTCTGCGCCTTGGCAGACCAGATCGTTGACGCACATGGCGACCAGATCGATGCCAACGCCGTCCACGTTCCCCGTATCAATCGCGATGCGCAGTTTGGTGCCAACACCGTCGGTAGCAGCCACTAGGATCGGGTCTTTGTACCCTGCCCCTTTAAGATCAAACATCGCGCCAAAGCCACCCAGCCCCGACATCACGCCAGGGCGTGTCGTGCGTTTTGCAGCGGGCTTGATGCGATCAACCAGTTCATTACCCGCATCAATATCGACACCTGCATCTGCATAGGTGATCCCGTTTTTTTGAGTGCTCATGGGCGTGGCTCCAGCGTTGAAAAAGACTATGGGCGCGAGTTACGACATTGTAGCGATTTGTGCAACGCTAAGGCTTGACCTTCGTGCATACCCCGATTACCCAAAGCCTATGGCGGGCCTGTAGCTCAGTTGGTTAGAGCAGAGCGCTCATAACGCTTTTGTCGTAGGTTCAAGTCCTACCGGGCCTACCATATTTCGCCATCTTTCTTGATATTACAAATGGTTAGATGGATACGAATCTTGGCGATTCATAGGCTGAATGCCCCTAAATTCGGTACTAAAAGGGCCCATTATAAGCGGTCGACAAACTGGCGCATTGGTCAAAACTTTTTGTGATTTCGTTCAAGCCAATCGCTTAACAATCAACGCGCGATCACAATGTCCGCTCGCAAGCCACCCAAACGCTCGCTTTCACCCAATCGCAACACACCTCCATGGGCACGTGCGATATCGGTAGAAATCGCTAGCCCTAAACCAACACTGCCACCCTTGTCCTGATTGCGCGACGGATCAAGCCGCGTAAACGGACGCTGTGCCTCAGCGCGGCGATTTTCAGGAATACCGGGGCCATCGTCTTCCACACGCAGGCGCAAGAACTTGTCTGTCAACACCATCGAAACTTCGGCCCTCGAGCCATAGCGCACAGCATTTCCAATTAAATTGTCCAGCGCACGGCGCATCCCACCAAGGCGCAACATCACAGTGCCTTCGCCCTCACTGTGCACCAAAGACACGTCGCGTCCCGCGCGTGCGCAGTCTGCAACAACCTGTTCAATCCATGTTTGGACGACAACCGCTTCAGGTTCCATCGCCTGCCCACCTTTTGAAAACTCAAGGAATGCGTCTATCATGCCCTGCATTTCATCGACGTCTTGCTCCAGCGGCTCACGCTCGTCGTCATCAAGCATAACAAGCGCCAAACGCATACGCGTTAGTGGCGTGCGTAAATCATGACTGACCCCCGACAACATCAACGTTCGCGTTTCAATTTGGCGTTCAATTCGGTTGCGCATATCAACAAAAGCAGTGCCCGCAGACCGCACCTCTGTTGCGCCAGCAGGCGAAAACGGCATGTTTCGGCCACGCCCAAAAGCCTCAGCCGCGGTTGCCAAACGTTTGATTGGACGCAACTGATTGCGCAAATAAATAAGGGCAATCAGGGTAAAGAGAAATCCATAGAACATCATATTGACGAACAACTGATGGGGTTTGGCCGCCGAAATACGACTGCGATCGAAAATAACTTCTTTGGCTTGTCCGTCTACATCCGCAACCAAACGCACAATATCATCGTTATAAAGGTCGATAACTTTGATCTGGGGCAAAATCTTGTTTAGGTTTCGCGTGATAATCACACCCGAGAAGTCATACCAAAGGCGTGTGTTGGGTTCCGCCAGTACGTCTCGTGAAACGTCAGCGACACGTATATCAAGAACATCTAAAGTTGTTTCTGGCACTCCTGACAACACCAGCTCAACCTCGCGCGCGACAGTTGTGGACATCTGCATCGTGACGCCTTCAAAGTGGCGCTGCATGAAAACGACCGTAACGACCAGCTGCAAGACAACAACAGGCAGCAAAAGGATCATTGCGGCGCGTCCATATAAACTGCGCGGCATATAGTGTTTGAGCCATTTAAAGATCATAACTAAACCATACGCATCTCAAGCCCCAAGCGAAAGACCCATCCCATGACGCCACCAGATGATTTCGATCCCCAAGTAGGCATTGCTGAAGCCCTTGAAGCCGGGGTGCGCCGTATCGTGGCTCCAAACCCCTCCCCGATGACCTATCGTGGAACAAACACCTATCTGATCGGCACAACTGATCTGGCAGTAATTGATCCTGGGCCCGATGACGGCACGCATCTTCAGGCCATTCTGGATGCGGTCGGGCCCAAGCAAAAAATTACACATATTATAGTGACCCACACACACCTTGATCACTCTCCACTTGCGCGCGCGCTGGCCGAATCTACAGGTGCGCCTGTCAGCGCATTCGGGGATGCCACCGCCGGACGCAGCGAGGCGATGATCAAACTTGCTGAAACAGGTATGGTTGGCGGCGGTGAAGGGATCGACCACAATTTCAAACCAGATCACATTGTTGAAGACGGCGACTACATTAACGGTAGTGATTGGCGGCTTGAGGTAATCCATACACCAGGTCACATCGGGAACCACATCTGTCTGGCATGGAACGACCTGTGTTTTACAGCCGATCACGTGATGGGTTGGGCCAGCTCACTGGTGTCGCCACCCGATGGAGATCTGACCGACTTCATGGAATCTTGCGCAAAATTGGAAGATCACGATTGGCGTGTGTTTTATCCGGGCCACGGTGGCCCTGTTGAAGACCCCACTGAGCGACTTGATTGGTTGATAGAGCATCGCCTCAACCGCGAGGCATCCATTCTAGAGCTGTTAGAAGACGCACCCGCCACCGCGCAAGAGTTAGCCAAGGCCATTTACACCGAAACACCCCCCGCCTTGCTAGGTGCAGCTACTCGCAACGTCCTCGCGCATCTTATTGATTTGGTGGGACAATCAGAAATTTCTGCCCTTGGAAAATTATCCGAAGACACCCAATTCATTCGTTTATAGCTTAGAAGCCAAATTATTTTCGAAAAATGCGAAAAAGCCTCTGGACGAGGCAAAACACCCTCGCTATATCACCCATACCAATCCCGCGTAGCTCAGTGGTAGAGCAGTTGACTGTTAATCAATTTGTCGTAGGTTCGACCCCTACCGCGGGAGCCAATCACTCCGTAAGGTTTTGATTTTTTTTGTTGCACATAAACTTTCACAAATTTCCTATCCCTTGACTCAGCAAATCCCATCATAAAGAGCTATATTGGCTTCTTCAAAGCGACACATCGAACTTAGCAAAACCAATTTCTACACCAGCTGGCTCACGCCTGCCTGCGGGTCAAACTATTTGTGAACCCTGCAAAGTCACACGAGCAGAAGTGCGTCACGCTGCTCCATCGCAACATCAACTGGTTAAGCTGCGAAGTTTCGAAGTGTTGCCTCAGCAGATCAAAGCACATTGCTCCAATTGAGCCCAAGAGATTTCCATTGTTCCAACCCCATTGCCCCTTCCCAATGTCTCGGACAACTTACCAAACAGGCGTAAGCGCCCCAATATTCACTGATGCTAAAGGCGTGACATTTCAAAATCCAAAATGTCTATCCATAAGAAGCAACAATGTGGCCCCGACCTTTGTCAGTCCATCAACAAAAAAACTGACAATCTCGATACGTTATCAAAAAAACTGAACGCGGCTATCTTCGGCACGCGCACCATTTAGGCCTTTGATCTGTTTATACAGTACCGAGTGAACCTAAACCAAGGTTCCAAGTCGATTGAATTCCAAATGTCCTCTCTGAAAGGTTTTGGCCAGCATCAAACTTGAACATCGCATTATCGCCAGCAGCTATACTTAGTCCGATACCACCGGTGCCACCTGTGTCGATTGCACTACCATCATCCCAATTTATCCGGTGATAGCCGATACGACTGTTAAACGTCACAACGCGAGACAAGGCTTGCTCTGCACCAAAGTCTGTTCTAACGCTACGCGCCAACACATAATTAACTGTGCTTTGACTGTCCCTAATATAAACGTTTGCTGTAAACCCGTCACGTTTAAGAGTGGCACTAAATTCGTTCTGACCAACCCATTCGCGAGAAGCAGTATCATTGATGGCCAATCTTTATCTCAATTTGCCGGCACTGAGAATGACATCGTAGTAAGTCCCAAATGTGAACCCGACGTTTACCAATCCCTCAGTTACGTTTTCACCAACGCGGGCAATCATGCCAAATACCGTATTCTGACCTGTCACGATACCGTAGTGGCCGCTCAACGAAAAACTTAAGTCTTCAGGCGATTCCGATGACAGTTTATATCCCGAGAGTTCAGTACAGCCTGATATAAATGCGGTTTGAGAAAGTTGATTGAGTGAGGTGCCAAATCTTAAATAATTGACCCACACAATTCAAAATGCGGGCGAGGCAAAGGAAGTAAGAACTTCGCCTCGGCCTGTAGGTTGTCAACTGGGATCGAAACCTACGTTCGTTGACATTAACTAGGCTCGGCGAAGTAACTTCACTGCCCAAGATTTCCTAAGCCAATGTTTAGCTGTTGACCGAACTACAAAAAAGCGAGCAGCCATATTCTCACCCCATGCGACGCACCAGCGTGTGCGTCTGAAAACTCATATCAAATAAGGTATCGCCTTAAAGAAAATGATCCACCTCTGTGTTGAGAACTGACATTTTCTGTAGAGCGCTTTTGTTTTTGGGTTCTTTAAAGACATGGCCTTATCTGAAAGAAAGCATCAATTTGAGGTGCCCCTAGTTTCTTAGACGCCTGCCTCGTTCATTCTCTGTTGTTTCATTTCATAGTCAACCGGTGACAGCATGCCATTGTTCGTGTGCTTGCGTGTTGGGTTGTAGAACATCTCGATGTA
>Ga0228672_1000105_pt1 | contig 60348 bp, 47 predicted proteins | sample 90DmetaG_FD_182788 | JGI IMG/M metagenome (GOLD analysis project Ga0228672, IMG submission 182788) | Seawater microbial communities from Monterey Bay, California, United States - 90D | ecosystem: Environmental > Aquatic > Marine > Coastal | place: USA: California | collected 2016-11-08 | reverse complement strand
TAAACAAGAAACAAAAAAGAAAAAAAAAAAAAAAAAAAAGCATGCTGTTAAAAATTACAGCCAGAGGATATTAACTATATTTAAATCAGAACGAAAGAAAACTTTTAATCATAAGCAAATTGCTGCAAAATTAAAAGTAAATGACGCCAGTAGTCGCAACCAAATAATAAAAAATCTACACAAATTAGCAGCTCAAAACGAAATAGAAGAAGTTGAACGCGGAAAATTTCAATTCATAAACTCAACAGAATATTTTATTGGGAAAGTAGATATGGCAGCAAGAGGTAACGCATATGTTATTACTGATGCTTTTGAAGAGGATATATTTGTAGCCTCTAATAATCTGCAAAAAGCATTGCACGGAGATACGGTTGAATTATATGTTTATAACCGTAAAAAAAATGGAAGAAAAGAAGGTGAAATTACTCAAATTATTGAGCGAGCACGTACAGAATATGTAGGAGTTGTTCAAATGAATGATAAATTTGCATTTGTTGTACCCGATGCTAATACGATGCCTGTAGATATTTATATTCCCTTATCAAAAATAAAAAAGGCGAACGATGGTGATAAAGTACTTGTAAGTCTCGAAGATTGGCCTGAAAAAGCAGACTGCCCTAATGGATCAATTATAAAAATTCTTGGAAAACCTGGTGATCACAACACAGAAATTCATTCTATATTAGCAGAATATGGACTTCCTTATGAGTTTCCCTCCGAAGTAGAAGATTTTGCAAACAATATAGACACTTCTATTAATAAGGAAGAAATAGCTAAACGTCGTGATATGCGTTCGTCATTAACATTCACAATTGATCCAAAAGACGCAAAAGATTTTGATGATGCATTATCCTTTAAACAACTTCCCAATGGAAATTATGAAATTGGAATTCATATTGCCGACGTTTCTCATTACGTACAAGAAGGCACTATTTTAGATCAAGAAGCATACGAAAGAGCAACCTCTGTTTATTTAGTAGATAGAGTGGTTCCAATGTTACCAGAAGTGTTATCAAATAATGCCTGTTCTTTAAGACCTTTTGAAGAAAAATTTACGTTCTCAGCAGTTTTTGAACTAAACACAAAAGCCGGTATAGAAAACCAATGGTTTGGTAGAACAGTAACCTATAGTGATGCCCGTTTTGCTTATGAAGAAGCACAGTATATTATTGAAACAAAAGCTGCTGAAATTCCAGCTGAAATAGCAATTACTGGTAGAGCTTACAAAACAGATATTACAATAAAAAATGCCATTTTAAAATTAGATGAATTAGCTAAAATAATGCGCTCAAAACGAATGAAAAATGGAGCTATTTCTTTTGATAAAGCAGAAGTAAAATTTAACTTAGATAAAGTAAATAATCCAGTCGGAGTGTTTTTTAAAACATCTAAAGATGCTAATAAACTTATTGAAGAATTTATGTTATTAGCTAATAAAAAAGTTGCAGAGTTTATAGGAAAACAATCCCCTAAAAAAACATTTATATATAGAACTCATGATGAGCCAGACGATCAAAAATTAGCAGGTCTTCAAAGGATTGTTTCTCAGTTTGGACATCAACTAAACTTTAAAAATAGAGAAACCACCACCCACTCTTTAAATACTCTTTTAAAAAATGTAAAAGGAACTAAAGAACAAAACCTTGTGGATACACTTACTATACGTTGCATGAGTAAAGCAGCTTATTCCACAAAAAATATTGGTCATTATGGTCTAGCTTTTAAATACTACAGCCATTTTACATCACCAATTCGCCGTTATCCAGACGTCATAGCACACCGTTTGTTACAGCACTATTTAGATGGTAATACATCATCAAACGAAGATACATTCGAAGAAAAATGCAAACACGCTTCAAATATGGAATACCTAGCAACCAAAGCAGAGCGGGATTCTATAAAATACATGCAAGTCAAATACATGCAAGATCATAAAGATGAAACGTTTTTAGGAGTTATTTCTGGTGTGACTGAATGGGGAATGTATGTAGAAATTATTGAAAATAAATGCGAAGGCATGATAAGAATAAGAGATATTAAAGGAGATTTTTATAGATTTGATGCAGAAGAATTTGCTTTAATAGGAGAGCGCACAAAAACTAAATATCAATTAGGTGATGAAATTGAAGTTCGTGTCAAACAAGCCGACTTAATAAAAAAACATTTAGACTTTACGTTACACATTTAAAACAAAACAAATGAAATATTATACTTTATTCTTTCTATTATCTTACTTCTTAGTAGGCTCTCAAACTCTAGTGAGTAAATCATTAGGCGAATTTTCCGAATTGAAAGTTTACGACCTCATCAATGTAGAGCTCGTTCAATCTAATGAAAACAAAATTGAAATTACTAGAGAAGACATATCTAATGTTTTAATTATTCAAAAAAATGACGTTTTAAAAATAAAAATGGCTTTAAATAAGTCGTTCAATGGTAACAAAACATATGTTAAACTCTATTATACTAAAATTGATATTATAGATGTAAATGAAGGAGCTAAAGTCAATTCTAAATCAGTGTTTAAACAGTACGAATTACAAATAAAAACTCAAGAAGGGGCAAAAGCCTCTGTTATAACCGATACAAAACTGCTATCTATTAAATCAGTAACAGGAGGGGTTATTAATGTTAGTGGTACCACAAAATTTCAAAATATAAAACTCAGAACAGGTGGTATTTATGAAGGATCTATGTTACAAGCACAAAATTCTGAAATAAAAATAAAAACAGGAGGAGTAGCTAATGTAAGCAGCACTGAACTTGTTGAAGTAAGAATAGTAGCAGGTGGTGATTTAATACTCCACCAGAACCCAAAAACATTAAGACAGGTAAATATAATTGGCGGTAGAGTTATTTATAAAGAATAATACACCTCAAAAATTAAAACACTATGATAGATGACATTCAAGCTGCTATCCCACTAGGTTTTTTCTTAGCTTTTATGATTGGTCCAGTATTTTTTGTACTAATTGAAACAAGTGTTACCAAAGGGTTTCGTGCTGCAGTTGCCTTTGATTTAGGGGTTATAATTGCAGATATTATTTTTATTGGATTAGCTTATTTTAGTAGCTTTCAATTATTAGAAAACTTAAGTAATCAACCAGGTTTATATGTCTTTGGAGGTACTATTCTTACCGTATATGGTTTTATAATTCTTCTTAAAAAAACAAAAGGAAACGAACTTAAAGCACAACTATCCAATTCTTTTAAAGTAAACTACATTGAGTTATTTGTAAAAGGATTTTTACTCAACTTTATCAATGTAGGTGTTTTAATTTTCTGGCTAGGCATTATTATTGTTACAGGGCCTAGTTTAGAAAATGATATCAATCGGTTTTATGTATTTTTTGGGGCACTTATTACCGCATATTTTATCACTGACTTATTTAAAATCGCGCTCGCCAAGCAATTAAAAAAACAATTAACTGTAAAAATAATTCTAAAAATCAAAAAAGTATTAGGTATAATTTTAATCATAAGCGGGCTGGTACTCATCACAAAAGGGTTTTTGCCGAAGGATAAATTAAACCCACAAACGATTATTGAAGACATAAGAGAATAAAAAAACCACAACTTTTATAAGTTGTGGTCTTAAAATTTTGAGGCGTCTAGCGGATTCGAACCGCTGTAGAAGGTTTTGCAGACCTCTGCCTAGCCACTCGGCCAAGACGCCTAAAAAGGAACGCAAATTTAATCAAATTTAAACGTTACACAAGACAAAAGTAAAGAATACACCGAAAAGAGATACCTAAAACAACCCAAAGCTATCACATATAAAGTGTTTATTTTACCGATGTCCAATTAGTGACTAGCGCGATTCACTAAGAACAATAGTCACTTTTTCTACGTCGCCACCAATGGGAGGGTTAATTTTAGACACAGACACAGAAACCGATGACACTGATTTACAGTTTTCAAACACGCGATTGGTTATTCGTTTTGCAACAGCCTCTAACAATTTCGAAGGAATACCCATTTCTTCTACCACAATTGCGTTTAATGTAACATAGTCAACCGTATCTTTTAAATCATCTGTAACAGAGGATTTTTCTAGATCAGCCTCAACACTCATATCAACTCTATAGTCACTTCCAATAACAGTTTCTTCACTCAGGCACCCATGATATGCATACACTCTGATGTTTTCAACCTTAATAATTCCCATCTTCTTTTTTATTTTCGATAAAAATAATAATTATACCCAAGATATATCTATAAACTTTTTATTTGATTAATTTTGCTAAGTATTTATCCAAGAAATACACATTATTATGTCAGAAACGCACAAACCGCTCAATTTCTTAGAGCAAATAATAGAAGAAGATTTAAAACACGGCTTGTATAAAAACAAACTGCGCTTTCGTTTTCCACCAGAGCCCAACGGTTACCTTCATATAGGTCATACAAAAGCCATTGGAATCAGCTTTGGTTTAGGAGAACACTATGATGCGCCAGTTAATTTACGTTTTGACGACACCAATCCTACAAAAGAAGATCAGGAATATGTAGATGCGATTAAAAAAGACATTACTTGGCTGGGTTATAAATGGGACAAAGAGTGTTATTCTTCTGACTATTTTGAACAACTATATACCTGGGCTATACAAATGATCAAAGACGGTAAAGCTTATGTAGATTCACAATCAAGTGAAGCAATGGCAATTCAAAAAGGTACACCTACACAACCAGGGGAAGACAGTCCATTTAGAAACCGTTCAGTAAAAGAAAATTTAACGCTATTTAATCAGATGAAAAATGGCGAATTTAAAGAAGGAACTCATGTCTTAAGAGCAAAAATAGACATGAAGCACGTGAATATGTTGATGCGAGACCCGCTAATGTATCGCATACTTCACGCAGAGCACCACCGTACAGGCTCTACTTGGTGTATTTACCCGATGTACGACTGGACGCACGGAGAAAGCGACTATTTAGAACAAATATCTCACTCGCTATGTTCGTTAGAGTTTAAACCCCACAGAGACCTATACAATTGGTTTAAAAACATTGTATTTGGTTACAATAACGATTCTTTACCGCTAATCCCAAAACAACGCGAGTTTGCACGCTTAAATTTAAGTTATACCATTATGAGTAAGCGAAAGCTACTAAAACTGGTAGAAGACAAGATTGTAAGCGGTTGGGATGATCCACGAATGCCTACAATTTCAGGATTAAGGCGTCGAGGCTACACACCAACAGCTATTCGTAATTTTGTAGAAAAGGTAGGCGTTGCGAAACGCGACAATATCATAAATGTATCCCTTTTAGAGTTTTGTGTGCGAGAAGACCTCAATAAAAAAGCATCTCGAATCATGGCTGTTTTAGACCCAATCAAACTGGTAATTCAAAACTATACCCAAAGCAAAGAAGAGTGGTTAGATGCAGAAAACAATCCAGAAGATGAAAGTGCCGGCTCTCGAAAAGTTCCATTTTCAAAACAACTTTATATTGAGCGAGATGACTTTAAAGAAGAAGCTAACAGTAAATACTTTAGGCTTTCTATTGGAAAAGAAGTACGTCTTAAAAATGCATTTATTATAAAAGCAGAACAGGTTATCAAAGACGCAAATGGAGGCGTTTTAGAAGTTCATTGTACTTATGACCCTAAAAGTTTAAGCGGTAGCGGAACACCCGAAAGCCTCCGAAAAGTTAAAGGAACCTTACACTGGGTATCCACTGCACACGCAGAGCAAGCTGAGGTAAGGGAATACGATCGTTTATTTCTACACGAAGCCCCCGACAGTCAATCCGAAGAGTTTTCAACATTTGTGAATCCAGAATCTCTAAAAGTGAGAAAAGCGTTCATAGAACCACATGTTAAAAACGCAACGATAGGCGAACAATTCCAGTTTCAACGCATAGGGTATTTTAATCTTGATAACGACTCCTCTTCAACCCACTTAGTGTTTAATAAAACAGTAGGACTAAGAGATACTTGGGCTAAACAAAACCCAAAACATACACAACAGACAAAACAACACTCTCAGTCTCAGGAACCAAAACGAAAAGCAATAGACGTTATAAAACAACTCGGAAAAAAATATACGAACCTTCCAGAACCAAAACAACAAAAAGTTAAAGCAGAAATTCTGCTTCTTGCTAAGGACGTTTCCTACGAAGATTTAGAGCCATTATTTAATACCGCCGCCAAAAAAGTGGGAACTCGAATAGCGGTGGCGCTTACTTTAAAAGTAATTTTAGAAAATGGCGGAGAAAAAAACGATCAAACAAACGCTTTTTTAGCGGCAGCAAAATCAGATGCAAACCCCTTACTAAGCGAAGTGGCGAATCAGATTTAACCTTTTTTAGTAATAAAACACTTTCCAAAAAACTAAATTTATGGGAGGTGTTCAGACAGTTTAAGAAAGCCTATTTATTAGGTAATGTTTTTTTCTTAGGACTATTTTTCATGGCTTCGCCAATTTGATTACTAGCCGTAAAACTTGCCACCATATCATTCAACATATTACTGCCTGCTTGTGGAGAATTTGGTAACAATATAAGGTTGCTGTTTGTTTCTTGACCTATAGATTGAAGGGTGTCATAATGTTGTGTCACAACAATCAGAGCAGATGCCTCTTGAGAATTGATCCCCACTTTATTTAAGACCTCAACAGACTCCTCTAAACCTCGTGCAATTTCACGACGCTGGTCGGCAATACCTTGCCCTTGAAGACGCTTACTTTCTGCTTCTGCTTTTGCTTTTTCAACAATCAAAATACGAGCGGCATCCCCTTCAAATTGTGCGGCGATCTTTTCGCGCTCTGAGGCATTAATACGGTTCATTGCTTCTTTTACTTGAGGATCAGGGTCAATGTCTGTAACTAAGGTTTTAATAATATCATAACCATAATCCATCATCGCCTCATTAAGCTCGGTTTTAACCGCAATCGCAATGTCATCTTTTTTAACAAAGACGTCATCAAGCTTCATTTTTGGAACCTCTGCTCTTACGACATCAAAGACATAGGAAGTAATTTGATCGTGTGGGAAATCTAATTTATAAAAAGCATCGTAAACTTTATTTTTTATCACCTTAAACTGCACAGAAACTTTTAAACGTACAAAGACATCATCAAGTGTTTTAGTTTCGATTAAAACGTCCAGCTGTTGAATTTTTAAGCTTAAACGCCCAGAAATACGATCAATTACAGGAATTTTTAGATGGAGTCCAGACTGTCGGATACTTTGAAATTTTCCAAAGCGTTCAATAACCGCGGCAGTTTGTTGTTTGACCGTAAAAAAAGCAGCAAATAAAAAAAGAATTCCAATTACAATAAAGGGGATAGCAAAGAATGACATAATTAGTAAATTTAAGTTATAAAAATGTAATTTAATATTTTAAAATGTAAAAACAAACTCCGAACGACTTAAACAGTTAACTTAACGTTTTAAAGCCAATGAAACCTCGGCGTTTTCCTTAAAGGCAACAACATGTTTAAAATAAACCACCCCTTCATTAAGGTCGGCTTCTATTAAGTAATAATGTCCTTTATAAAAACTACGCCTAACAACAGCTTTTAAAGAACTGTTTTCTGTTAAAACAATTTGATGGGCATAATACAATTCACCATCAATAGTACTATACTCACCAAAAAAAGCGGCAATAAGCGGGTGTTTTGGATTCGAATAGATCGAGCTTGGTAAATCTGTTCTCATAACAACCCCCTTATGAAGTACCATCATTTGGTCTGCAAACGATAAGACATCATCTTTATCGTGGGTTGCCAATATACAAGCGATGTTATTTGTTTTTAAATAAGTAAACAGATTTCGTCTTAAGGATTGTTTTTTAAAATTATCGATGTGACTAAAAGGCTCGTCTAATAAGATAATCTCCGGCCGCTTTGCGATAGCCCTAGCCAATGCCACACGTTGTTTCTGTCCTCCGCTTAAAAACTGCACTTTTGTGTTTTCAAACCCCTCTAATTCTACAACCTCAATAAGCTCTTTCACACGAGTTTTTTTCTGGTCTGGATAAAAATTAGAAAGGTAATTTCCTATGTTTTCGGAAACACTAGTATAAGGCATCAAATCAAATTCTTGTGCCACATACTTCATAAAATCATGGCCGACAACGAGCTTATTTTTAGGACCTAAAATAGCGTCATCTTTCCAAAAAATAGTCCCGTTGTCCACATCCATTTCGCCATAAATCAGCTTCAGAAGTGTACTTTTTCCTGACCCGCTTTCACCAACAATTGCCAAACATTCACCGCAAAGAACTTGAGCAGAAACAGCGTTTAATACCGCTCTACTATTGTACTTGTAAGAGACGTTGTTTATTGAAAGCATTTGAGGGATTATAACACATTAGCGACTAGGTATTCTGCAATTTGAACAGTGTTTGTGGCAGCGCCTTTTCTTAGGTTGTCCGCAACAATCCATAGGTTTAAAGTATTAGCTTGAGATTCATCACGTCGGACACGACCTACAAAAACAGCATCTTTTCCGTTTACATACATAGGCATAGGATAGGTATTTGTGTCAGTGTTGTCTTGAACCGTTACGCCGTCAGTTAGATTAAGTAGTTCGCGAACTTCTTGAAGATCAAAATCGTTTTCAAACTGAACGTTCACAGCTTCTGAGTGTCCACCTGCGGTAGGAATTCGAACAGCAGTCGCTGTAATAGCAAACGAGTTATCGTCTAATATTTTTTGTGGCTCTGTAGCCAACTTCATTTCTTCTTTAGTATATCCGTTTTCAAGAAAAACATCACAGTGAGGCAAGGCATTTCTTCCTATTGGATATGGATATGCCATTTCCCCCTTTATGTTGTTGATTTCGTTTTCTAATTGTTGAACAGCTTTGGCTCCCGACCCAGAAACGGATTGATAAGTAGAAATAACCACACGTTTCATTTTATACTTATTATGGAGTGGCGACAACGCCATAACCAATTGAATTGTTGAACAGTTTGGGTTGGCTATAATTTTATCCTCGCCCGTTAAAACAAAAGCATTAATCTCTGGCACAATTAGTTTTTTTGTGGGATCCATTCGCCACGCAGAAGAGTTGTCAATGACAGTCGTACCGACTTCAGCAAACTTAGGAGCCCATTCAAGTGAAGTCTCTCCACCAGCAGAAAAAATAGCAATATCTGGTCGCATTTCTACCGCCGTATCAAGACCAATAATGGAATGATCAACTCCTTTAAAACTTAATTTTTTACCAACGCTCCGCTCAGAAGCAACAAGAATAAGTTCCGTAAGTGGAAATTGACGTTCTTCGAGTAATTTTAACATAACAGCGCCTACCATTCCGGTAGCCCCTACGATTGCAACTTTCATTATTTTACATCTTTAATTAAGATCGTAAAATTAGTAAATAAACTGAAAAGAAAACACGTAAAATAAAAAAAGACGAACGCAGCAGTTCGTCTTTGTGAATTTCGTTAAAAACCCTATGTTTTTTAGCAAATCTCCAACGTAACATCCCTTAAATCTATGTGTCAGCTATAGGGAGTGTTTACGATTTTGCGCTTCACACGCTGAGAAATGCCTGTTATAAGCTCATAAGAAATCGTATTTACTGCAGCGGAACCTGTTTCAGCCGAGAGTTCAGGCCCAAAAAACACAACCTCATCTCCTTCTGAACATTCAACAGCAGTCACATCTACCATAATCATATCCATACAGACGTTTCCAACGATAGCAGCTTTTTTATGGTTAATTAACACAACTCCTGCGCCGTGGCCAAAATGTCTCCCAATTCCATCGGCATGTCCAATAGGAATAGTGGCAATCTTAGAATCTCCAGGACTTATAAACCCTCGGTTATACCCTACGCTTTTACCTTCTGAAACACGGTGAATTTGTGAAATCACAGATTTTAAAGTTGCTATAGGACGAAAATTTTCAGCGTCTTTATCAGAATTTCCATATCCGTATAGCCCAATTCCACAGCGCACCATATCAAAATGTGCCTCAGGATAGTTTAGTACCCCCGAGGTGTTACACAAATGCCGAATAACCGAGTATCCTATTTTTTCAATAAATGCTGATGATAGTGATTTATAAAGGTCTATCTGCCCTAAAGTAAATGTTTTTTCTTTCAAATCTTCACTTGCTGCCAAATGAGAAAACACGGATTTTACTTTTAAGGCGTTAGTTTTGGTGAGTTGTTTCACTATTAAATCCATTTCATTTGACTCAAATCCAAGTCGATTTAAACCTGTATTAAATTTAATATGAACAGGATAATTTTTTTGATTGCGTTGTTGTGCTAAACGTTCAAATGTCTGCAGTATTTTTAGAGTATATAAGCTTGGCTCCAAACAGTGCTCTATTGCAAGATCTAGATTCTGTTCTTGCGGATGAAGCACCAAAATGGGTGTTTTAACTCCAGCTTCTCTCAATGCGACCCCTTCTTTAATATAGGCCACAGCAAAGTAATCAACACCTGTATTTTGAAGACATTTAGCAATTACGGTCGCATCACTTCCATAAGCAAACGCTTTTACAACCGCCAAAAAAAGCGTATTACCCTTGAGCTTTGATTTTAGGAATTCAAAATTATGCCCTAAAGAATTCAAATTGATTTCTAAAGTGGTTTCTGTGGCTTTAGGCATTAGAATCTTTTTTATTTGCATTGACATCCACAGGGTTTACTACGTCCATGTCTTGCAACTTTTCTTTTGTGAGTGCTTTATAATAAGCAGCTCTGCTGAGGGGTTCATATTCGTCAACCTCCCCCAAAAGAACCAGATCATCATTTTTAGATTTACGATGACTGTATTGCGCTAAATTTCCCGTATGTGTACAAACCGCATGAACTTTGGTCACATATTCTGCGGTTGCCATTAAATTAGGCATTGGTCCAAACGGGTTTCCTTTGAAGTCCATGTCTAGGCCCGCAACAATCACACGAATGCCTTTATTGGCAAGTTGATTACAAATATTTACAATTTCATCGTCAAAAAATTGAGCTTCGTCAATACCCACAACATCACACCCGTCTGCTAAAAGCGGGATGTTTGAAGCAGAGGGAACTGGCGTCGAGCGAATTTCATTGGCATCATGAGAAACGACCATTTCATCATCGTAACGGACATCAATAGCGGGTTTAAAAATCTCAACCTTTTGCTTTGCAAACTGAGCTCGTCGTAAGCGACGAATTAATTCTTCGGTCTTTCCTGAAAACATCGATCCGCAGATGACTTCGATCCATCCAAATTGTTCTTTAGCGTTTACTGTATTTTCGAGAAACATTTTGTAATTTTAACACCAAACGAAAAAACTTTCGTTTTTTATAAAGGTGACATAAATTTATTAAAAATCAAAAGTAAAAATTTAAAAGTTATAAAACACCATTAATAACAGCTTACAGCCGCTGAAAAATGGAAGTAAATTAATACAAGCCTACAATTGATGTTAAATACGTTATCAATTAAAGTTATAATGATCGGTGAGATATCATTAGACTAAAAATAATAAATATAAACCCATGAAAAAAAAATTAGAGTCGGAATTAATAAGTATTGCCCATAGAATTCTTAAACTAACAGGGAAAGAAGATCTTGAAAAAATGCACTCAGAAATAGCGTTGCTTTATCAAAAAATTACCGTTTTAAAATTTATAGAAAACAATCATGACGGAGAACCGTCTGATGTTTTTGGAATGGACACTTCGTTCTTCAATGCTCTCGACGGCGCATTTAATAATACCGTGACGGACTCCGTTGAGGTTGCCGATAAAACATTTGTAAACATAGACCCAGAAGAAGAAGAGGCGATCATGGAGCCAGCAATTGAAAAAATTAAGGATATGGTTGCTCAAATGCCTCAAGAAACAATGGAGGTCGACTCCATCATTGAAGCTATAAACGAACCTAAAGAAGCCATAGAGCATGACCTAAACGAGTTGTCTCCAAGTTATGCACAACTCCCTATTTTTGATGCAGTTGAGTCCGAACCCCAGCAAACATCCTTGAACGATCAACTAAAAACACAAGGATTACAAATAGGATTGAATGACCGCTTGGCGTTTATTAAAAATTTATTTGAAAACAACAGCGAAGATTATGAGCGTGTGTTGTCTCAATTGAGCACTTTAGACTCTTATGACGAAGCAAAAAATTTAATAGTTTCAATCATCAAACCAGACTATAACAATTGGGAAGGTCAAGAAGAAATGGAAGCACGATTTTTGGAGATTATAGAAAACAAATTTAAGTAAGCCTTGCGGCATCAAAGCTTAGAACGATTATTTTTAGTACTTTTGAGCGCTAAACACCACGCAAATGTCCTCAGAGTTAAAATATGCAGTTTTTGGAAGCGGAAGTTGGGCCACAGCAATAGTTAAGATGATCTGTGAAAATAGCGACCAAATAGGTTGGTATGTTCGAAAACAACAAACGATTGATCATATTGTTTCGGAAGAACACAACCCCTCTTATTTGAGTTCCGTGGAACTCAACACAAATCAGCTGAGTTTAAATACAGATATTAACAAAGTGGCTGAGGCTGCAGATGTATTAATATTTGCAATTCCATCTGCATTTATTGAAAGCGAACTTCAAAACTTAACGCTAGATATTTCTTCAAAAATAATCATATCCGCAGTGAAAGGAATTATTCCGGAGTCCGGACTTTTGGTAGGTGAACATATTCATGAAAACTATGGTGTTGATTTAAACAACGTTGTGGTCTTGTCAGGACCTTGTCACGCAGAGGAAGTGGCATTAGAACGACTTTCGTATTTGACAATTGCGTGTGCAGATCTTGATATTGCTTCTGTTATCGCCGAGCAATTTTCGAGTAACTACATAAGAACCAATGTTAATGATGATGTTGTAGGTGCAGAATATGCAGCTATGTTAAAAAACATTTATGCAATTGCTGCTGGAATGGCACATGGCTTAGGTTACGGCGATAACTTTCAAAGTGTTTTGTTGAGCAATGCCACTCGCGAAATGAAACGGTTCATTAAAAAAGCACATAAAATGAAACGAAATATTAACGAAACCGTTTATTTAGGAGACTTATTGGTAACCTGTTATTCCCTGTTTTCAAGGAATCGAATGTTTGGAAATATGATTGGCAAAGGCTACACTGTAAAGTCCGCACAAATGGAAATGAGCATGATTGCCGAAGGGTATTACGCCTCCAAAAGTGCTCACCAGATTAATAAAAGCAAAGAAAAACCGGCACAAACTCCGATTATTGATACCGTTTACGAAATTTTATACATGCACAAGAACCCTAAAAAAGCATTTAAGAAACTTACAGAAAAACTCAGTTAGACCTAAGTTTTAAAAACCCCTTTTAGATTCATAATTGGAATAAGTTCAAGCGCCTTTTCGGATACAGTGTTTTTCCCAAACTTGAAGGATTTTTCAAACAAGGTGTTGTCCTCAAAAAAAGTCACGTCAAACCGATTGTTTATAGATAAAACATCTTCCAAAAGCATTTCAATTTTCGCAAAACTTTTTGCAGGAAGGCGTTCAATTTTTTTTCTAAAAGCTGCTGTTTTTTTGTTTTCAGAATAGCCTTTGGTTACAACTATCACCATTTCTAAATCCACACATTTTTCGTTAATGATATACGCGTTCCAGTCATAAGATTGGTAAGTATCATTGTACTCGTGAACGATTGCAATCGAAACGTCTTTAACTTTTGGAATGTGAATGTCTTTTTTCAAAAAAGAAGCTTAAAGTGCACGTTTGAATTGTTCTAAAAACCGCACATTGTTTTCGCTTAATAACCGGATGTCGTTAATTTGGTGTAATAGAAGAGCAATTCTGTCAATACCCATCCCAAAGGCAAACCCTGAATATTCTTTAGAGTCAATCCCGCAATTTTCTAGGACATTGGGATCTACCATTCCACACCCCATAATTTCTAACCAACCTGTACCTTTAGTCATTTTGTAGTCGGTTTCGGTTTCTAGGCCCCAATAGACATCAACCTCCGCACTAGGTTCTGTAAACGGAAAGTAAGATGGACGCAATCTGATTTTTGATTTCCCAAAAAGCTCTGTTGTAAAATACTGTAGCGTTTGTTTTAAGTCTGCAAAACTCACATTTTTGTCAATATACAACCCTTCTACTTGGTGGAAAAAACAATGAGAGCGCGCTGAAATGGCTTCGTTTCTATATACCCTTCCTGGAGAAATCGTACGGATAGGAGGTTGGTTGTTTTCCATATACCGAACTTGCACCGAACTTGTGTGTGTTCGTAATAATATATCTGGGTCTGTTTGAATAAAAAACGTGTCCTGCATATCCCTTGCAGGATGATGCTCTGGCAAGTTCAAAGCTGTAAAATTATGCCAATCATCTTCAATCTCTGGACCTTCACTCACATTAAATCCAATGCGAGAAAAAATGTCAATAATTCGATTTTTTACTAACGAAATAGGGTGTCTAGCACCAACACTAAAAGGTGCGCCAGGGCGAGACAAATCACCAAAAAAATCCGCTTCAACAGAAGTGTTTTCCAATGTTACTTTCAAGGCGTTTACTTTTTCTTGGGCAACACTTTTTAATTTATTGATAGCTTGTCCAAAATCCTTTTTTTGTTCGTTTGGCACCTCTTTAAAGCTTGCAAACAAATCAGTTAAAACTCCTTTTTTTCCTAGAAACTTAATGCGAAACACTTCGAGTTCTTTTGCAGATTGTGTCGAAAACGCTTCAACTTCTTCTATAAGTTTATGGATCTTTTCTATCATGATAAATTTAAATAATGGCCAAATTTAAGAAAACTTAACTAATAAACTCCTTCTCAATAAAATAGTTTACAATCGCATCTTTCATTAGAATGCTTTGTTCGCCAGCCTTTAAATTTGGTAAAGCTTCTTTTATTGTATAATGTGGCCACCCTTGCTCATCGAAATAATCAAACGCATAGTAACCGTAAGGCTCTAAAAGTCGACAGATCGCAATGTGCATTAGGTTTAGTTTTTCGTCTTTTTTGAACGTCCTGTGGAGCTGTCCTAGCTCTTGTACGCCAATAAGATAGATGATACCGTCTAGGTCTAAAGGGTCGCCATCAGTAAATTGAGAAGAGAGTTTTTTTACTACCTCTTCCCAGCGTTTTTTAAGTTCTTCGTCTCGAGCCATAATTATTTTGTAAATTTAGGGTGTATTAAAATAGAAATGAAATATTTGAGTTGTTAAGTTTACTATCGACGCTAATTTGACAAATCATTTTAACATCAACTCCATGGCAATTATTGATATTATTTTAGGCGCTCTTATTCTTTACGGACTAGTCAAAGGACTCTCTAAAGGTTTTTTTGTTGAGATAGCCTCTTTACTCGCGTTATTAGCAGGTGTTTACGGAGCAGTCCACTTCAGTAATTATGCCGCAGAATTTTTATCAGACCGTTTTGAGTGGGGTGAAAAAACAATAAATATTACTGCTTTTGCCATCACATTTGTAGCTATTGTACTGGCGATTTCTCTTGCCGGAAAAGCGTTGACTAAACTCGCCAATTTTGCAGCTTTAGGAATTCTAAATAAATTATTAGGCGGACTTTTTGGAGGCTTAAAAATTGCTTTAATCCTCAGTGTTTTAGTGTTAATTTTTAATTCTTTAAACAAAACCATTCCTTTTGTCAATGACGAAGAGATCGAGGCATCGATACTTTATAATCCAGTGAAGTCGTTAGCTCCAATGGTTTTCCCAAGTTTTATAGATGAAGAAAAATCATTAGAGCTTCCAACAATTCCAGCACCGTCAAGCGAATAAAGGCACATACCACACAAACCACATCAAGATAAGTCCTTTATACAAGCATCAAAACACTCATAAATATGACCTTCTGGAATAAAATCTGGAATAATGTCAATTCGCTCCATCATGTAGCGAGGTTGTTCTAACAAGTCCACAAACCGCACCTCGATATTCTTTGTTTGCAACTCTTGAATCATATCTTCCATGGCATAAAGCCCAGATTGATCCATGTATTGCATACGTTCCAAACGCAAAATTACTGTTGTTGCTGTGTCTGGAATTTGTTTATATAATTGCTGAAAGCCCGAAGTTGACCCAAAAAACAAGGGACCTTTAATGTGCTTGATAAACACAGACTCTTTTAAACGTTCTGGAATATTTTTTTCATCTAGCCAATTCTCTTCTTTTAAAGCTATTACATTGGAATATTCAGAGGTTAAATCTCCAATTTTTTTCATAAACATCAAACAAGAGATGATTAATCCAATACCCACAGCGAAAATCAAATCCCAAAACGTAGAGAGCAATAACACGGTAAGCATAATTATAACATCAGAGCTTAACTTGAATGCGCCAAACGATACGTCTTTTGGTAAAGATGGAATTGCTTTCAGGCCTTTATAATCCATCACACCAATTCCTACGGTTATTAAAATTCCAGAAAGTACAGCAGCAGGAATCTTTGAAGCGATAGGGCCTAAAGCTAATAAGATAAATAGAAGCATTACACCAGCAATCATTCCAGAAAGTTTTGTTTTTCCACCAGAGTCTATATTCACAACCGTCCTGATCGTTGCTCCAGCACCTGGAATCCCTCCAAAAATAGCAGCAATACTATTTCCAATTCCCTGACCAATAAGTTCTTTGTTTGGGTTGTGTTTAGTTTTGGTCATATTATCTGCCACAATACTTGTGAGCAAGGAGTCAATGGCACCTAGTAATGCGAGTGTAAACCCAGTGAAAATATAGGGAGCAATTGTTGTTAATTTAAACTTCGTAAAAATTTCAAGTTGCAAAACGGGCAACCCGCTTGGGATTTCTTCGATTGGTTTATAACTCAAACCAAATCCAATAGCGATTCCAGACATGACAACCAAAGCGACGAGTGTACTAGGCACTACAGTGGTAATGCGTTTGAACCCATAAATTATAAAAACAGTTCCTAATGCGAGTAGTAGTTCGAGCCAGTTGATGCTTTGAAGAGCTCTCGGCATTAATTTTAGTGCACCTATTGTTCCAGAGGCTTCTTTGGAGGCTAAGGTTTTAGATTCTTTTAGGATGTCATCTTGCGTAATAGACGAAGCACGATCAATGGTGTCTTGAAAGTTTTCCAAAACTAAAACGTCATCTCCAGCCTCATCTTTTAAAATACTTTCAAGAATCACCTCTTCAGCTTGCGCTTTGAATTGATTCACAAATTCTACATCTTCTTTTGGACTGTATCCTAGAGAAGGTAAGATTTGCGTTAGTAAAATAATTACGCCTATTGCAGTCATGAACCCAGAAACCACAGGGTAAGGGATGTATTTAATGTATTTTCCTAAGCCCAAAACTCCAAGTCCAACTTGGGAAAGCCCAGCAATTAAAAACACGGTTAATATGGCGGGTAAAGCCATTGACAAATCTCCGTCATTAGCTGCTATAATTCCAGAGATTACCACCATACTGACGGCGGTCATTGGAGCAGTAGGCCCTGATATTTGGGTATTTGTACCTCCGAAAAGCGCGGCGAAAAAACTGATAAAAATAGCGCCGTAAAGCCCTGCACTAGGTCCTAGCCCTGAAGACACACCAAAAGCGAGAGCCAATGGTAATGCGACAACCCCAGCAGTAATTCCACCAAAGGCATCTCCTTTAATGTTAGAAAAAAATTGTTTCATTGTAATGATATTTAGATTAGATTTTAAAAAACAAGGTCGTTGTCTTTATGTATGAATACGGAATGTAGTCTAAATATAATCTGGAGGGGGAGAGGTGCACTCTAAATGAATTTCACTGAAAAAGGTATTACAAAATATAAAAAAGGATTGGCTTCTTGTATGAGCATTTATGCTTTGAGGGTGTATTTTGTTAAATACAAAATCATTAATGTCTTCGACTTCTATTGTCTCGGATTCGTTTTCTAAGGAGAGAACAACGGCCGATAACTCGGTATTTGAATTCAAAAGTGCAAGAGCTGGACCCACGAAGTTCAGCAGAAAACAAAAGGTAAATAAAAGGACAATATGTTTTTTGATGGCTGTTATGTTTTAATGGATAGTTAGTTGTAAATATAAAAAATTATAAACTAGTTTTATACAAATTAAAGTGCTTTTAGCTCAGAACGCGTTACCCATCCAGTTTCGCCATTAATTAATTTTATTTTTAACCAGTCTTCGTTGTATTCGTCAATTATCAAAACTTTGGTGCCTTCGTGTAGCGTAAAGGAAGTCTCAGACCTTAGGTTTGGCTCTGATTTAACACCTGTTTCTTTAACAAAAACAATAGCTGGATGTGTATTCCGGTCAAGGCTGTTTTTTTTAAACAACAATCCCAAGACTATAAATAGAACAATTAAAACTACAGAGCTTGAAACAAAAAATAATCGTTTTTTAGTTTCAGAGTACGACAGGTAATACCCTAAAAATAAACTTACAAAAAGAAAAGCCAAAGCGATACATCGAACAGCCCAACCATCCACGCTCAAGCTATCGAGAGTTTTGTTTAGTAGCTTTGAGACCTCAACTTCAGGAACTTCTTGTATAGCGTCAATAGTCATTTTTTGCGCATAACCTAGGTTGTTTAAAATATCAGAGTCGTTAGGAGCTAACTTAAGCGCCTTTTCATAATAAAAGATACTGGGACCGATTTCGTTTAATTTATAATAACAATTGGCAAGATTAAAATAAAGCTCTGCTGAATGTTGATCCGCCTCCAAAATGGAGTCATACCGATCGATAGCTTCTTTATAATACCCAGAATTGTAAAGGTCATTAGCTTGCTCAAACGTCTGTTCGTTTTGAGAAAAACCAACCATACATAGCAACCAAAAAATAAGAAACGTCTTCATCTGTTTAATTTAATTGTTTGTCTAAATCGTTAATTATACTTGCGGCCTTTTTGTAATCATTTTGCATATCAACTGTTGATAGCGGGGTGTATCTTGCAAGCTCACAAGAGGTCAAAAGTGAAATAAACCCCTCTAAAGTTGTGCTGTTTATGTTTTTGTTGCCGAGCAACTCTTCGATTTTTTCTTTATTAAATTCGCTGGTTTCTAAGCGTAATTTTGATTTCAAGTAGTTGTGAAGCGCACGTTCAAGGGCATTATAAAACTGTTCTTTTTGTCCGAGTGATTTTTTTGCATCACTTAAGTATTTTCGCGCCAATCGAGTTGTTTTCCGTAATTTATTTCCACTCACATCCAAAGCCCGAATCGCTCTGTGTTTAACTATAAAAATTATAAACGGGATTAATAGAAAAGGACCTAAGAGCAAGAGCCAAAATAACTGAGAATTAAAAAAGGGCTCTGAAGTGATCGGTTGAAAGTTAGTGCTTGTTTTGAAGGAGCTAAATGCATTCAAATTAGTTGGTATGATATTTTCTGTTGGGGTTACGGGGGTGTTTTTATTTGAGCCACTTGTGTTTTTAGGCCCTTCGCTAACCTCTATAATGAGACGCTTTGATGTTACTGTTCTGTAGCGCTTTGTTTTCAAATCAAAATATGAAAAAGACACCTTTGGAATTGGATAACTGCCTTGAAAATTTGGTATAACGGTATAAGTGTCGCTAATTGTACCTTGCATTCCCGAGGTTCTTGTACTTACTTTTTCGGAGTGTTCCGGCTCATAGACCTCAAGTGCGCTAGGAAGTATAGGTCTAGGAAGTTTAAACAGTTTTAAATTACCTTTACCTGAAGCAGTCACTTTTAGTTCAAGCGCTTCAGTAGCATTCAATGTTTGTTTGTTAGTGGTAACCTTAAAGTCAAAATCGCCCACTGCACCAGAAAAATTTTCTGGTTTTCCACTCTCTGGGAGCGGCTTTACGTCAAGTGTTCTATTTTTACTTGAGACCGTTCTATTGACCGTACTCATAAAACTTCTGCCAAAAACATCACGCCTATTTGAAGGAACTTCGACAGTGACATCTAGGGACAGCGGTTCAATACTTAATTTGCCTGTTTTTTGAGGGTATAATACGGTTTTTCTTAAAACCACGTAGCGGTAATCTTCACCTTTATATGTGCCTTGTTGTATGTTTATGCCCTTAACATCAATGTTTTGACTCCAAAAATCACTGTATCTGGGATTGTCTATTTCTCGCCAGTTTCGAACCCCAGTATTTTGAGCGACATAGAGTTTATACACCACCGTAATTGCTTCATTTAAATAGGGGTTTCCGTTAGAAATTTCAGCGACCAGATGAATTTTTTCTGAAGCAATATAGTTGGGGTCGTTGGGGTCTTTAGGCTTATCAATTGCGGCAGTGACGGTTATTTTTACTGGCACAGTCTTATAGATTTTTCCTTCAATCTCAATGGTTGCCTGACCAATAGTAAATTCACCTCGCTTTTTTGGCGCTAAAAAATAACTGTAGCTTTTCGAAAATGAACGTGTTCCATTGATCCAAGAATTATTGATGGACTGGCTGGGCCCCCCAACTACAGTAAAGTTTTTGAAACTTGGCGGTTCAAAATTATCCCCATCCGTATTCATTGTAAAATCTATTCGAAGACGCTCGTTAATCCCAAGTCGTTTTTTACTCACTTTAGCCTCAAAGGACACTTGTGCCGAGAGGAATCCAGACATAAAAAATGTAAGTAAAAGTATGTGTGGTTTCATGTTTTACCAGTCCTTTTCTGTTTTAACTTTAACGCCTTTTGTTTTGGAAGCGTTCATTTTTTCTTGCACTTTTTTCTCTTCATTATTCATTGCTTCTAGTAAGTTTTTTACTTGTTGTGGCGACAGTTTTCCAGGCTGCTGTTGCGGTTTCCCTTTGTCATCCTTTGGATCATTATTTTTTTGATCACCCTTGTCGTCTTTGGGTTCTCCGTCTTCATCTTCTTTGTCCTCGCCTTCGTTTTTGTCTTCGTTTTCTCCTTTGTCTTTATTTTTGTCGTCTTTATCTTGTTTCTCGTCACTATCGTTTTTGTCGTCTTTGTTCTCATCCTTGTCTTTGTCTTCATCTTCATCATCTCCGTCACCACCACCCTGTTCTTTCGCACACTCTTGAGCAAGGGCTAAGTTGTACCGACTTTCATCATCTTCGGGGTTATTTCGTAGGGCGTTTTTAAATGCAGAAACCGCTTCTTTACACTGTTTTTTTTGCATTAAAATAGTTCCAATATTATGATAGGCTTTGTGTTTCTCAGGTTTTGAGGTACTGTTTTGAGCAGCCTCTAAATGGCGAAATAGCGCCTCGTCATAAAGTTCAGAGTTGTAATATGCATTTCCTAAATTAAAGGAACCGATTGCATTATTTTGTTTTGTTGATACCGCTAGGCGGTATTTTTTTTCTGCGCCTATAAAATCGTCTTCAACAATTGAATTGCCTTCAAAAACATATCCGTTGGATTCAGACAATTGAGGGTCTATTTCTTGGGCAGAACTTATTCCCAATACCATTAAAAACAGCCAAAAAACAAAAGAACCTCCAACGGTTATAAATGGAGTGTTTTTAAACTCAAGAGTTTTAAGTATGTTAGTTAAGTACTTCATAGGTTTTCGTTAAATAAATTCAGGCGTTTTAACCATGCGGTTTTACGTTCTAAAAATAAAAAATCTAAAATTAAAAACAACAACCCCAGTCCTAAAAACCATTGAAACTGGTCTTTGTATTCGGCAAATTCTTTAGCTTCAAATTCTTTTTTGTCCATCTTATTCAAAACATCGCGAATTTGTCCCACTACTTCGGCGGTAGAATTCCCGTTTATATAGTTGCCTTTAGCTTCTTCGGCAATTAATGTTAAGGTTTCTGAGTTAAGTTTTGTAATAACGGTCTCATTATTTTTATCTTTTTTATAACTCATTACCACTCCATTTTTTTTCATCGGGATAGGCCCTCCTTTTTCACTTCCTACGCCGATAGTGTATATTTTAATACCTTCTTCCGAAGCTGCTTCCGCAACCTCCACACTGAGGTCGTTATGGTCCTCTCCATCAGAAATGATAACCAAAACCCTATTTGTTTGTTCGTCATCGTCAAAATAATTTCGTGACAGCTGAATGGCTTCATCAATAGCTGTTCCTTGAGAGGAAAGCATATCGGTGTTCATGCTTTGTAAAAACATTTTTGCTGTGCTATAATCGGTTGTGATCGGTAGTTGTGGAAATGCCTTAGCTGCGTAGGCTATAATCCCGACACGGTCACTTGCCAAATTATTTATAATCTGTGTTACGAGTTGCTTGGATTTTTCCAATCGATTTGGAGCCACATCTTCAGCCAGCATGCTTTTTGAAACATCAATTGCAAAAACAATATCAACACCTTCGCGTTTGACGGTTTCAAGTTTTGTACCAATTTTTGGATTAACCAAAGCAATTACAAAGCAACTTATTGAAAGCGATAACACACAAAGTTTTAATACGGATTTAAGTACGGATTGATCTGGACTTAGTCGCTTTAAGTTGGTTGTGTTTCCAAACTTTTTTTGGACTCGTTTTTTCCAGATCAGTGTCCACAGAAAAACGACCAACATCATAGGGATGATGAACAGCAACCAAAACCATATTTTTTCTTCTAATTGATACATCTAAATAAAACTTCTAAATATTGTAAATCGCAATAAAAACTCCAACAACAATAACCCAAGGGCAATCCAAACTAAGAGTCTAAACTTTTCTTCATAGTTGTAAAACTTAAATTCTTCTACTTCTGTTTTTTCCAACTTATCAATTTCTTTGTAGATTTCTTTTAATTTGCGATTATTAGTTGCTCTAAAGTATTTTCCACCAGTGACCTCAGCAATTTCTTTTAGGAGTTCTTCATCGATTTCTACTTGAATTTTTCCATATTGAAAGACCCCGTTTCGAATGGCAACCGGAGATAATGCCATCCCGTTGGTACCTAATCCAATGGTGTAGGTTTTAATGCCATATTCTACTGCTAATTCACTTGCGGTTTGCGGGTCTATAAACCCAGCGTTGTTCACGCCATCGGTCAAAAGAATGATAATTTTACTTTTTGCTTTGCTATCTTTTATGCGATTTACTGAAGTTGCTAGCCCCATACCAATAGCGGTTCCACCTGTTATTACAGTATTGTATTTTATTTCTCTTAACGATTGAAGCACGATACTTTTATCGCTTGTAATAGGGGTTTTTGTATAACTTTCTCCTGCATATTCTACAAGACCTATTCGATCATTGGGGCGTCCTTTGATAAAATCAGAAGCCACGTTTTTTAGCGCTTCAAGCCGATTGGGTTTTAAATCTTTTGCCAACATACTTGCAGATACATCAATTGCCATAACGATGTCTATACCGCGTGTTGTTTTTGTTTTGGAAGACACATCAACAGTTTGGGGGCGCGCAAGTGCCAAAACAACCAAAACGACTGCAGCCATTCTAAGCACAAATAATGAATGTTTGAGTGTACTCCAAACCGTATTTTTTTGAAAGCCCTGAACACTTGAAATACTCAAATGTGCGGTCTGTTTTTTGTGTTTCAACACATACCAAAATATCATGCAAGGCAGTAAAAGCAATAGCCAGAAAAATTCTTTTTGAGTAAAATCGATGCCTTTAAACATTACTTGTCGTCTTTTGTGAGTTTAATGAGTTCGATAGAATTTAAAATACGCTCGATAATTTGCTCGGCATATAGATCATCTTCTTTCCAGGTCAAAATAACTTGTTGCAATATATTGGGTGTCGAGAATCCTAAAAGAATATACTCACTCTTTACGAGAGTGTCTTCAATAAGAAAATCAGCAGTTCCAAATGTTTTGATACCTTCTTGTCCATTTGGGGTTATAAACTGTTCGTTGCGTGTTGTAATGTTTTTAGTTCCGTTTGCCTCAAAGGAATCTAAGACGCCTTCCGCCACGTTTAAGAGGTCAATTGGAGTTTCTTTTTGTTTGCCCTCCTCGTCAGTTTCTGTAGCATATTTTGAGCTGTTTACTACCACATCAAATGGAGTATCGACTCCAGCATATGTAAAGGTTATTGTTTGCAACTTTCCTTTCATGTCTTCAGGGAGTTCAACAATTTGACGCTCTAAAACTTCAGGAGTTGAAATGGTGACTCCCGGAGCGCCATATTCACTTGTCACCCACGGATTTTTTTCTAGTAGAAGCTTACTAGGGTTTCTAAGCATAGTGTCTTTGACTTCTGTGAACCCTGATCGGATCACTAACCCTGTGATAGCAAGTAGAAACACACCTAATCCAATTGCAATAATTTGTTTAATTTTTTTGCGCTTTTGTTGTTGAGCGACTGCCTTACGGTAGGCCAAATCTTGTAGTAATTCTTCTTCGGTGGGCTCTGGAAGCCCTTCTTTTACATGATCTATTTCCTGATCGATAGTGTTTTTATCAAGTCTTGCAAGTTGATAATCGGGCTCAGATTTAGCAAACTTCACCAAATCGGCACGTTTCAAAATGGTTTCAATATTCCGAATGGTTTCTTTATTTAATTTAATTTGATTAGCAGCTTCCAGTGTTTTTAGACGGAATATCAATTCGTCTGTTGTGCTTTCTAACGATTGCTCGTACACCTTTTCATCTAGATATTGCCTTAAAATTAAGGTCAAATCCGAATAGTACGTTTTGATTTCTTGATTTTCAAAGTACCGTTCCTCGTCTAATTTTTCAAGAGCTAACTTGGCGCGCTCATAGGGTTTAAGCGCTGCAATTTTTTCCGCTTCGGTTAATGGTTTCTTTCGCCAGATAAACCAGTATAGCACTCCCCCAACAACTAGTATGGAGAACATGATGAGCACAAGCGTTCCCAAAAATCCAGAGCGTTTTTTTTCAACTTCAATAAGAGGTTTAATGCCAAAAAGTTTTTGCTTTGTGGTGTCTGCCACAACTGGATTTACCAAAACCTGTAAAGAGCCGGTGAAAAATAGGTTGTCTCCAATACGGATTTTTTGCTTTGGAATGGTATAAACCCCAGAGTCAAATTGGGTCAGTCCGTAAGTTTTAGTTAGTTGGTAATAGTTTTCTTTTTTTGTGGTGTCAACAGCATAGCTATTGATCATTTCAAGCGGTTGAAATGTTTGTTCTTCAGAAAACACTACGATTGCTGTGGTGTCTGCTTTTACATTAATTTTATAAAATAATTCTTCTCCAATTTTTATGGCAGTAGAATCAATACTAGATGACACTTGCCCATATCCCACAAGAGAAATGAGCGCACAGCATAGGCTCAAAAGTAAATTTTGAACGGAATGGAATGTTATGGCTCTTTTTTTCCTCATGATTGCTTATCCACGCTGTTTGAAATAACCCAATAGTTTTTTTACATAACTCTCATCAATTCTACAGTCAAGCGCACCAGCCCCCGACTTCTTAAAACTATCAGAAAAATAATGAAGTTTTTCTTGATAATTTTTTTGATAGTTTTCGCGCACTTTTTTTGAAGCCGTATTCACCAAAAGCGACCTGCCGGTTTCTTGATCTTCCATTTGTACCATTCCTAAATTCGGAATTTCAGCTTCGAATTTGTCATAAACTCGAACCCCGGTAATGTCATGTTTCCCAGAGGCAATTTTCAAGTTGTGTTGGTATTCTTCAGCCATGAAATCAGAAAGTAAAAATACAATCGCTTTCTTTTTCATCACATTTGATAAAAACTTTAGGGCTTCTGCAATGTTTGTCTGTTTACTCTCGGGTTCAAATTCAATCAATTCTCGAATAATTCTCAATACATGAGAACGTCCTTTTTTTGGAGGAATGTACAATTCAATTCCATCAGAAAATAAAATTAATCCGATTTTATCGTTGTTTTGTGTGGCTGAAAAAGCCAAGGTTGCAGCAATTTCAGTTACAATTTCATTTTTGAACTGGGCTCCTGTTCCAAACAACTTAGATCCCGACACATCAACCATTAGCATCATTGTCAGCTCTCGCTCTTCTTCAAACACTTTGATGTGTGGCTCGTTACATCGAGCTGTAACATTCCAATCAATGTTTCGCACATCATCCCCATATTGATACGGCCTCACCTCCGAAAAAGTCATTCCACGACCCTTAAAAGTTGAGTGGTACTCACCCCCGAACACATGATCGGACAACCGCCGTGTTTTGATCTCTATTTTTCTAACTTTTTTTAGTAATTCCTTGGTATCCATTTGATAAGTGCGCTGTTGGGTGTGTATGAGTTATAAATCTCACAAAAAGTCACTACGCATTAAGGTACCTCAATGACATTGACAATTTTACTAATAATATCTTCTGATGTTACATTTTCGGCTTCGGCTTCATATGTAATTCCGATACGGTGGCGTAATACGTCATAGACCACTGCTCGTACATCTTCGGGAATGACATATCCACGTCTTTTAATAAAGGCATAGCATTTTGCTGCGGTTGCTAGGTTGATACTTCCCCTTGGAGATGCACCAAAAGAAATTAACGGCTTGAGCTCTGCCAAGCGGTATTTTTCAGGGTAACGCGTCGCAAAGATGATGTCTAAAATATACTTTTCAATTTTCTCATCCATGTAAACCTCTCTAACAGCGGCTTGTGCACTTAAAATTTGTTTTACTGTTACGATAGGTTTTATGTTTTCAAACGCTCCTTTAAGATTGGCTCTTACAATTTGTTGTTCGTCTTCAATTTTTGGATAATCAATGACAGTTTTTAACATAAAACGATCCACTTGAGCTTCAGGAAGCGGGTAGGTTCCTTCTTGTTCAACCGGGTTTTGGGTTGCCATAACAAGGAAGGGCTTATCCAAAACAAAGGTTTCGTCTCCAATAGTTACTTGTTTTTCTTGCATTGCTTCTAGAAGTGCCGACTGCACTTTGGCAGGCGCACGGTTAATTTCATCGGCCAACACAAAATTGGCAAAAATAGGCCCTTTTTTGATGGTAAAATCATTGGCTTTGATGTTGTAAATCATGGTTCCAACCACATCCGCAGGTAAGAGGTCTGGTGTGAATTGAATACGACTAAAGCTTCCCGCAACCGCTTGTGACAAGGTGTTGATAGCAAGTGTTTTAGCAAGACCAGGAACACCCTCTAAAAGAATATGACCCTGACCCAAAAGTCCAATCAGTAAACGTTCAACCATGTGTTTTTGTCCAACGATCACCTTGCCCATTTCGAGGGTTAGCAAATCCACAAAAGCACTTTCTTTTTCAATTTTTTTATTTATTGACGCAATGTCAACAGCGGCGTTATTCTCTTCCATTTTGATAATTTAAGTAATTGTTTTTTTACTATTTTTTAAGGTTATGCAATTTGTTAAAATATTTTCGTTCTATCTGTTAATAATTGGTTAAAAATTAACGTTCTTTTAAGGTGTATTTAGGGATTGTTTGTTAATTTTAAAACTCAGATTACAAAAATGAATGCAACTAAATTTTCTAAAATTATTGCTGGGACGATGTCTTGGGGAGCTTGGGGAAAAACATTTAGTTGTTCTGAGATGCAACGAATGATTGAATCTATTGTAGATTTAGGCATTACGTCTTTTGATCACGCCGACATTTATGGCGGCTACACTACAGAATCCGCTTTTGGAACAGCATTTTCTAAAACATCAACATCGCGATCTAAGGCTCAGCTTATTTCTAAATGTGGGATCCAGTTGATAACTCCAAACCGTCCAAACACAATTAAACATTACGATTGTTCAAAATCATATATTACAGCTTCTGCGGAAGCGTCACTGAAGCATTTAAAAACAGAATACTTAGACCTACTTTTCATTCACCGTCCAAATCCGCTGATGCATCCTTATGAGGTTATGGAGGCTGTAGAGCAGTTAAAAAAAGAGGGTAAAATTAGGCACTTTGGGGTTTCTAATTTCACACCCTCACAGCTCGAACTTATGTCAAGTGAAGTGGGGGTTGATGTGCATCAAATTGAGTTTTCGGCAGTACAATGTCAAGCGTTGTTTGATGGGCGTCTCGACCAGATGTTAAAACATAACATTACCCCAATGGCATGGGCGCCTTTGGGAACCCTTTTTGGTCCGGAAACGACACCTCAAAAACAACGGATTTTAGACCAACTGCAGTCTTTAACTACCACCTATAATGCGACCACAGACCAGTTGATGCTGGCTTGGATTTTAAAGCACCCCTCAAAGATTCATCCAGTTATTGGTAGTACAAATTTAGAGCGTATCGCAGCGTCTGTTGACGCGGTTTCAATTGACCTTACAACCGAAGATTGGTTTAGAGTGTTAGAGGCAAGTCAAGGCCACGAAGCTCCCTAAAGTTCAAAAAAATGATTAACAAACGACTTCTTATCAAAAATTTACTTGCGCACAACGACGAGAGTAGTTTTTATGATAAAAAGTTAAAGATCAATATTGGCAGTAAAGAAGGAAAAGCGAAGTTTTTAAAACATGTTTGTGCGTTATCAAACAGCAATCCAAACAACAACTCGTACATCGTGATTGGAGTGGACGATCAGTACAGTCATATTATTGGTGTTGATTTTTTTGATGACAGTAAAATTCAAAATTTGGTTAATGCTTATTTAAGTCACCCACCGATGATTCAGTATGAAAACATTCCGTTTCCACATCTTAATGATGATAAGGTGGTGGGTTTGGTTACAATTCGTCCCAAAGAAACTCAAGAGGTGACTTCGTTACGCAAAAACATTTGGAAATATTTTGGAGGGAATGTGTTTTTTAGAGAGGGCAGTATGAGTGTGCCGAAGGTATTTGACATTGAATTGATTGATTCCAACTCGGAACGCGTGGCTTCCATCGAAGCGCATTCTCGAAACACTATTGAATACACTTTGGACGGGGTGTTTGATTTTATGGACCAACGTAAGGACTACAACCCAACCTATAAAGTTTTTAAAGAATACTTTGTGATGTGTTGGTCTGGACAGGAAAAAACGATTGAGACCCAAACGTTTTACTCGCGTGTGGACATTGCGTTGATTAATGAACAAGTGCGGTTGTTTTACTCGACTTTGGATGCCGTTCAAATTTCCTTTGATAAGGATTCGTTTAAAATTGTTGAATATGTCAACCTTGGGCTAAATGGTCAAAACGCCTATTATCAACTGGAAGAAACCGTGATTACTTTTGGGAATAATGCGATGTATAACATTGATTCTAAATTGTTGTTTAAACCACCTCAATACGACAAGAAAGTATTATACCATATTTTTAATGCAAATAATGCCCTCATGGATCGCCTTCAACAAGGGAAATCTTTAACGGCGGCACAGCTCAAAGATTTAAAAAATGTACCTGCGACTTACCTCATTTGTTATTTTAATGGAATTGATGCTGCACTAACGCAGCTGCGCGACGCTAAGCCGCTGCTGTATAAACACAGCGACGAAATGTATGCACTCTACAAAGAAAGTATGCGTATTTTACGAAAGGCGAAGTACAGTTAGAAGTGTTTAAACCGACAGCTCTATTTGTTTTCCTACACGTAATTTTTTTCTAGGATTCTCAGATAAAGCCTAGGATAAGTATTTATAGTCAGTTTATAACGGAACCCTTTTAATAAGGCATCCAAAAAGAACCCTTAAGTCTCAGTTAAATTAGGTATTGAAGAGTTAGATTTGGGTTTAGGCTGCAAAACACAACAGCCTAGTGTTAGTGTGATCCCAAAACAAAAAAAAGTCACAACCTTAGGCTATGACTTTCTCAATTGTAAGTTATAATGTGTTTACAAATCGAATTTAATTCCTTGTGCCAAAGGCAATTCATCCGAATAATTAATGGTGTTTGTTTGGCGTCTCATGTACACTTTCCAAGCATCAGAGCCCGACTCACGTCCGCCTCCAGTTTCTTTTTCACCACCAAAAGCACCGCCAATTTCGGCACCAGAAGTTCCAATATTAACATTGGCAATACCACAATCAGACCCGGCATAAGACAAGAATTTTTCAGCCTCTTTGAGTTCATTGGTCATAATCGCAGAAGACAAGCCTTGTGCAACTCCATTTTGCATCGCGATGGCATTTTCGACCTCGCCAGAATACTTCATTAGGTATAAGATCGGTGCAAAGGTTTCATGTTGAACAATTTCAAAATGATTTTCAGCTTCAATAATTGCAGGCTTTACATAACAACCACTTTCGTAGCCTTCGCCTTCTAAAACACCGCCATCAACCAATACAGTACCGCCTTCGGCCTTTGCTTTTTCGATAGCTGCTAAATACGTATGTACTGCATCATGATCTATTAGAGGTCCAATATGGTTGTTTTCATCCAAAGGATTTCCAATGGTCAATTGTTCATAAGCCCCCACAATAGCCGCTTTCACTTTATCATATACCGACTCATGAATAATAAGTCGTCGTGTTGAAGTACATCGCTGTCCGCAGGTACCCACAGCACCAAAAACAGCTCCAGGAACCACTACTTTTAAATCTGCTGTTGGCGTAATAATAATGGCATTGTTACCCCCTAATTCTAGGAGTGATTTTCCAAAACGCTGGGCAACTGTTGCGCCCACAATTCTTCCCATTCTTGTAGATCCTGTCGCAGAGACCAAAGGAATTCGTGTATCTGTAGTAATAAGTTCTCCAACGGTATAATCGCCATTGACGATTGAAGAAATTCCTTCTGGTAAATTGTTGTCTTTTAAAATTTCGGCAATGATGTTCTGACAAGCCACCGCACACAAGGGTGCTTTTTCAGAGCCTTTCCATACACAGACGTCGCCGCAAACCCAAGCCAATGCCGTATTCCAAGCCCAAACTGCTACAGGAAAATTAAATGCAGAGATGATGCCAACAACACCAATGGGATGCCATTGCTCTCTCATCACATGCCCACGGCGTTCAGACGGAATGGTTTGTCCATTTAATTGTCGTGACAATCCCACAGCAAAGTCACAGATGTCAATCATTTCTTGAACTTCTCCGTAGCCTTCTTGCAAGGATTTTCCCATTTCATAAGACACTAATTTTCCGAGAGGCTCTTTTAAATCTCTTAGTTTATTTCCAAACTGACGGACAATTTCGCCACGCTGAGGTGCAGGCATTGCTCGCCACTTAGGAAATGCAGCTGTTGCCGCTGCCATAACCGCTTCATAATCTTCTTTAGAAGTGCATACCACACTCCCAATTTTCTTACCATCTACAGGCGAAAAACTGTCGATATGAGGGCCGTTAGAAAAACGGTTTGAACCTGTAGATGTTCCTAAATTTACAGCTTTTATTCCAAGTGCATCGAGTGCCTCTTGAATTTTAAAATCACTTGAGTTTGTGTTCATTTGTTTGGTTTTTATAATCGATTTCAGTTGCGAATATAATAATTTTAACCCCAATTTAATGCTAATTCTTCAATCATTTCCACTTGCAAACTGGGGTATTGCTCAGGTTGGAATTGTAATATTTTGGTATGCCAGTTACCTCTTCTCCCAACCAATCGGGTTTGGAGAATTTTTCATCTTCTGAACCAAGCTCAACCTCTGCTATAATTAAACCGTTATTGTCTGCTAAAAACTCATCCACTTCAAATACATGAGCTCCAACCGGAACGTTATAACGGGTCTTGCTAATAATGGTGTTTTCACAAAGTTTTAGAAGTGCTTCTGCATCTGTTTTAGAAAGTTCTTTTTCCCATTCAAACCGGCTCAACCCACTCGAGCTGCTTTTTCCTTTTACGGTTAAAAAACCTGTTTGACCTGAGAGCCGAACTCTTACCGATCGATCAGGGTCGGAATTCAGATAGCCTTGAGTTATGGTAATTACTGAGGACGCCTCTGTGCGATAGCTGTTTGAGTTGACCAAAAATTTCCGTTCGATTTCAATCATGAAACAATAGATAGCAATTAGAAAGGCTAAATTTACAGTAAGTCAGGCGATTTATCGCTACAAAAACCCAAACAACCGCTTAAATTTATAAATACCACTGGAGATATAGCTAAAAAATATTGAACGTTTTCTCTGCTTTGCTAAGATTTCACTCTGTGAAGACAGCCAATATATAAATATTCGTAAAAATTACAGTTTTATAGATGAGTATTGGTGTTGCTTTAGTAATTTTGAGCGCAATAAAATGAATTGAATCAATGTCTACACAGCCAAAAATTACCAGGTTTAAACAAAATGTCCTCTCAAAATATCAAATATACAACAGTATATTTATGACTTTGCCATTTGATTCCATTACCAAAACAGGGGCGTTATTGCCACTTTTTTTTGAGACTTGTCAAAAAGGTTTTGCAAATAATGAAGACCCGACTACTATAGTTAATTCTTTTTTTAAGAAATATCAAGCAAGACGTTCTCCCAAAAGTCAGATCAATTTACTCTTTCGTTTTATACAATACATAGAGCGTCAAGTGGTGTTGTTTGATGCTATCGAAGATGCGGCATTTCCTGTTGTAAACAATATGGATGGAATAGGAACTTTACGAAGCTTAAAAGAAATTGCTAGCTCGGAAAATAAACTAGACAAATTGCAAAAATGTCTAGAAGAGTTCAAAGTGCGGATTGTGTTAACAGCACACCCCACGCAATTTTATCCAGGCTCTGTATTGGGAATCATCACAGATTTGACAGAAGCGATTCGTGAGAATGATCTATTTCGCATAAACGAACTTTTGGCGCAACTCGGTAAAACGCCTTTCTTTAAACAAACCAAACCAACGCCTTACGATGAGGCGGTGAGTTTAATATGGTATTTAGAGCATGTATTCTACAAGTCTTTTGGGACGGTCTATGATTACATCCAACAAAATATTTTTAACGGTAAGCACATTAATAATGATATTATTAATATTGGTTTTTGGCCTGGAGGTGACAGAGATGGAAATCCTTTTGTAACCCCAGAAATCACGCTTAAAGTCGCAGCGCGACTGCGAGAAACCATTATTAAAAACTATTATCGTGATCTCCGGACTCTTAAAAGAAAACTATCCTTTGCGGGTGTTGAAGATCGTGTGCTGGCACTAGAAGCTGAACTCTATAAGATTATCACAAATAAAAAATCCACCTTAACTTTAGACTATTTAACAACAGAGTTAAAAGCAATTAAGGCGATTATTATAGAAAAACACCAATCACTGTATGCTTCTGATGTGAACAGCTTGTTAAATAAAATTCATTTATTTGGATTTCATTTTTCAACCTTAGACATTCGTCAAGACAGTCGAGAACACAACAAAGTGTTTAATGATATGGTCGATGTATTTATAGAAAGTGGTAGCGAGGTGTTTCCTAAAAACTACCACAGCTTATCAGAAACGGATCAGGTTGACATTCTTTCCAAAATAAAAGGATCTCTGGATTTGTCGTTAATCTCCGATAAAAATACTTTGAAAGCTCTCAAAACAATGGCAGCTATTAAGTCCATTCAAACTACTAATGGTGAGAAAGCGGCAAACCGTTATATTATAAGTAACAATCAAACTACGCTTAATGTCATGCAATTATATGCTATGCTAAAGCTGGTTGCGTTTGAGGACGAATTAACGGTAGATATCGGTCCTCTTTTCGAAACAATTACAGATTTGGAAAATGCACCTTCAGTAATGGAAGATTTGTATACGAATCCTAATTATATGGCGCATTTAAAATCGCGTGGTAACAGACAAACTATAATGCTTGGGTTTAGTGACGGCACAAAAGACGGCGGATATCTAATGGCCAATTGGGCAATTTATAAAGCAAAAGAATTGCTAACAGCCATGTCTAGAAAATATGGGATTACTGTGATTTTCTTTGACGGTCGTGGTGGACCACCGGCAAGAGGTGGTGGAAAAACACATAATTTTTATGCGTCATTGGGCCCTACAATTGAAGATAAAGAAGTGCAACTCACGATACAAGGACAAACCATTAGCTCAAACTTTGGAACTTTAGACTCCTCACAATACAACTTAGAACAATTGATTAGCTCAGGAATCCACAATAGTCTTAGTGATAAAGATCTTAGGATGACGCCTGAAAATAGAGCCGTTATGGCGCAGCTGTCTAAATTGAGCTATGAAGCCTATGTGAACTTTAAAGCACATCCTAAGTTTATTTCTTATTTAGAACACATGAGCACGTTGAAGTTTTATGCGAAAACGAATATTGGCAGTCGTCCATCAAAACGTGGGAAAGCAGAAGGCTTAGTGTTTGAAGATTTACGCGCTATTCCATTCGTGGGATCTTGGAGTCAGTTGAAACAGAACGTTCCAGGATTCTTTGGAGTTGGAACCGCTCTTAAACATTACGAAGATATTGGAGAGTTTGACAAAGCACAACACTTGTTTCAAACCTCAGATTTTTTCAAAACACTGATCGAGAACAGTATGATGTCCTTGTCCAAGTCATTCTTTGATTTGACAAAGTATATGTCTGAAGACCCAGAATACGGTGAATTTTGGAATGTCATTTATAGCGAATACGTTACCACAAAGCGCTTGTTATTAAAGCTAACAGGGTATGACGAATTAATGCAAGAAGAGCCTGCGGGCAAAGCATCAATATCGGTAAGAGAATCCATTGTTTTACCGTTGTTAACGATCCAACAATATGCTTTAAAGAAAATTCAGGAGCTCGAAAAAGAAACTCCTAGGGATGAAGCTCAGATTCAAACGTACGAAAAAATTGTAACACGCTCTTTGTTTGGAAACATCAATGCGAGCCGAAACTCTGCATAAATTCAAATGGAGTAAATACATTAAAAAAGCCTCTAAAGTATTTTAGAGGCTTTTTTGTTGACTAATTAAATGAGTTGATTAATGTTCATTTAGTCTAAAATCGGGGTATGCATCCATTTTATGTTCGTGTGCATCAAGGCCTTCAAGTTCTTCTCGTTCCGAGACCCTAATACCGATAGTTTTCTTTAAAGTGTATATAATAATAAAAGATGTTGCCACACAAAATACAGTGTAACTCAACACGCCTATGAGTTGAATCAAAAATTGATCAAACCCTGCTTTGGCTCCAAAAAGCCCAACAGCTAAGGTGCCCCAAATACCGCAAATAAGGTGTACTGCGATAGCACCGACAGGGTCGTCCAACTTAATTTTATCCACTAAGCTTACTGTAAACACAATAAGTGCTCCAGCAACTGCCCCAATTAAGATTGCATCTCCTGGACTCATCTGGTCCGCTCCTGCGGTAATTCCTACAAGCCCACCTAAAACACCATTTAAAAACATTGTTAAGTCTAAGTTTTTGTGCAGCAGTGTTGAGGTAATCATTGCAATGACGCCACCTGCAGCCGCAGCCAAACAGGTTGTTACCAGTGTTAGTGATGTAGCTTCAGGATTAGCAGAGAGTACAGAGCCCCCATTAAACCCAAACCACCCTAACCAAAGAATAAGAACTCCGGCAGTTGCTAATGGTATACTGTGACCAGGAATTGCTTGTGGTTTTCCGTTGTTAAATTTTCCAATTCGCGAACCCAAAAGGTAAACAGCAACTAAGGCAGCCCATCCACCTACAGAGTGTACGAGTGTTGATCCCGCAAAATCATAAAACCCTTCAGCGTCTCCAATTGATAGTGAGGATAAAAATCCACCACCCCATTGCCAAGACCCAGCAATAGGATACACAAAGCCGACATAAAAGACGGTGAAAATCATAAAAGCGCCAATTTTCATACGCTCTGCAACTGCACCTGAAACAATTGTAGCAGCTGTTGCTGCAAACATGCCTTGAAACAAGAAGTCAGTCCAATAGGTGTACCCTTCGTTGTAAGCTAAATCAAGCGCGTTTTCTGCTAATGGGGCATCGAGCCCAAAACCAGCAAACCCAAGTACGCCATTAAAATCTCCAGGGTACATTAGGTTAAAGCCGACTATATAATAAAGTAAAAGTCCGACTGTGATAATAAAGATGTTTTTAAATAAAATATTAATCGTGTTTTTTTGACGAGTAAGCCCGATTTCGAGAAATGCAAACCCAGTGTGCATAAAAAAGACGAGTGCCGTACAGATCATCATCCATACGTTATTGATAGTAAGTAATTCCATGTTGTTATTTTAAAGTGTTTCCGCCTTTTTCGCCGGTTCTAATTCTGTATACTTCATCGACCTGTGAAACAAAGATTTTTCCGTCACCAACCTCACCTGTAGAGCCAGCCTCTAGGATTGCTTTAACGGTCACTTCTTCAAAATCATCATTTACGACGATTGATAAGTAACGTCTTTGTATGTCACTCGTGCTGTAAGAAACACCTCTGTAAACATGGCCTTCTTTTTCGTTTCCCAGACCTGTGACATCCCAATAGGAAAAGAAGTTCACACCGACTTCATGCAGTGCTTTTTTGACACCAGAAAACTTAGATTTTCTAATGATTGCCTCTACTTTTTTCATTGAATTAATTTTTTAGTTTGTTTTCAAAAATAAATAAAAACAAACAACCTCTAAAAATTAGAGGGGTATGTTCTGTGTTTTTTATAATATTAATAAAATTACCCCGCTTATAATAAAGGTATACTAGCTAAATGGGTTAAAAATAAATAAAAATAAAAACCCCAGAAGCACATGGCCCCTAGGGTTTTTAACACAAACTAAAAATCACAAACTAATCTTTAATTTTTTTGAGAGCATTTAAAATGCTCAATATACTTTTGAAATTAGTCTTGACCTCTTTCTCTTTTTCCAGGATATGCAATAGTTCCATGCTCAGAGATATCTAGTCCAGCAACTTCTTCTTCTTCAGTTACTCTTAATCCAACAGTTTTCTTAAGGATTCCGAATACAACAAACGAAAGTACGACAGCCCAAACAGCGTAAGCAACGCCTCCTGTAAGTTGAGCTATAAGTTGATCAGCTCCACCTCCATTGAATAATCCAATATTAGTGTCTCCGTCAATTCCCCAAAGTCCAATAACAATGGTTCCCCAGAATCCAACGACTCCGTGAACAGATGCAGCACCAATAGCATCATCAATTTTAAGCTTCTTTTCGATGATTTCGATAGAGAAAACAACGATGATACCACCAATAAGCCCAGCCAAAACTGCACCACCAGCGCTCATGTTTCCACATCCTGCAGTAATACTCACCAAACCAGCTAAAGCTCCGTTTAATGATTGTGCCAAGTGTGGTTTTCCGTACCAGATCCATGTTGTAATAAGAGCACCTAATGCACCTGCTGCAGCAGCAAGGTTAGTAATCAACACTACTGTTGAAGCACCAACTGCATCATCTCCACCCCAAGCAAGTTGAGATCCACCGTTAAAACCAAACCATCCTAACCAAAGGATAAAAACTCCTAAAGTTGCTAATATCTGGTTGTGCCCAGGGATTGGCATTACTTTTCCATCTACAAATTTTCCAATTCTAGGACCTACCAAGTAAGCCGCTACCAAAGCAGCAAAACCACCGACAGCATGAACGATTGAAGATCCAGCAAAGTCAATAAACCCTAGCTCAGTCAACCATCCTGATCCTTGCCATTGCCATCCTCCAGCAATTGGGTAAATGATAGCAGTCATAACGATTGAAAAGATAACGTATGTTGAGTATTTTGTTCTTCCAGCAATTGCTCCAGAAACAATAGTAGCAGCAGTTGCAGCAAACATTGTTTGAAAGAATAAATCTGCACCTTCGCCTTGCATGATCCCACTCCAGAAAAACCATCCATTAGAAGTGTCACCATACATTAAAGAGTATCCTACAAACCAGTAGGTAAGAGATCCTACAGCAATATCAAGCAAGTTTTTCATTGCGATATTTACTGCGTTTTTTGAACGGGTCATTCCTGATTCTACTAAAGTAAAACCAGCTTGCATAAAGAATACTAAGATACCCGAAAGAAGCATCCACAACATTCCCATGTCGTCTTTGATTGCACCAGCAAGACTCTCAACCGCAGCGGCATCCTGAATTACTAGAGGCAAGTTGTTAATTAAGTGTGACATAAATTATATATTTAATCGGTTAATATTGGGTCTAGAAAGAATAGATTGCGGCAACGGTAAATGCTGCTAAACTTTTTGAAGCAACGCCATCGGAGTCAATATAAGGCTCGTCATCACTCCATGAGTCTAATCTTATTTCTGGTTTAATTGTTAGGTTTTCAACAGTGTAGCTTCCAGTTAAGGTTGTAGCAAATACGCTTGGTAAATCGTCAACATCTTTTGCGTGAAGTCCAAAAAGCTCACCTCTTAAACCTATAGAAAATGACTCAGATGTTGTTAGCTGTGGGTAAAGCGCTGCTCCGTAAAAACCAGCATCATCACTAACTTGGTATGCACCATTGATTCCTAAGAAAAAAGACTCAGATAAATCAAACCCACCTGTATAGTCAATTTCAAAACCTAATACAGAATCGTTGTCATAGTATAAGTTTAAATACTGCCCAGCGTAACCTAATTGAGCACCAAATCCATAATCTCCAGTAGTGTTGTTGTTGGTGTCTGTAGGATTCATCACAGCAAGCATTAAGCTAAAATCTTCACTTAAAGCAAAATCAGCCTTTAATCCAACGTGAGAAAAAGGACCGCTAGAGAACAAGTAAGAAGTACTGTAGTTAAAGTTTCCGGCAGGAGAAATAACCTCATATCCTAAGTAAGTGTTGAAACGTCCCGCAGTAAGCGTAGTAGACTCAGAAACATTCCAGTAAGCGTATAACTGATTTAAGTTATAACCGCCCGCTGCAGATTCGCCTCTTGGTCCATATACTAGATCCGCCACTACACCAGTTTTTTCACCTTCATAGCTAAGAACAAGATTGGCCATACCTAAAGCAAAACCAGCCTCGTCCGCAAACGAAGTTCCAAAAGATCCTGAAACATCATCAGAAGCGGTTAAGTAAGTTTGGTAGTAAGCATCTACTGTACCAGAGATTGATAATTTAGGAGTTTCGTCCTGTGCATTTAGAGTCAATGCTCCAATTAAAGCAATAGCACTTAAAGTAATTTTTTTCATAATAGTTAATTTTAGTAGTTAATGTTTTATTTAACGCCCCAAAACTAGTAATAAAATTAAGTACTCCCCCAAAAAACAAGGGGTAAGCATAAATTTTTATGTAATAATTAATTTAGGCCCCCTAATTTTTGGGGTATAATAATATTAATTACATTTTTTTTAGAATTTACCCAATGTGCTTATTGCGTGAAATTAATTTTCGAGGTATTTAAACTTGTTTTTAACAAGAATTAAAAATCACCAATTTCTCCGTTGAATATTCGGTAGTGTAACAGAGCTTTAATTATTCAAAATGCATTTATAGGTATTCTAAATTGGAATTTCGAAAAAGTGAATAGGTTTTTTTCTAACTAGGTTTTTACCAATTATCTTTAAACCTTGTTAAGAATAAACTAGAAACAATTTTAAGTATGTTAGAAAAGCAAGGACTTTATTTACCAGAATTTGAACACGACAATTGTGGTGCAGGATTTATATGTAGTTTGACAGGTAAACGATCCAATGACATCATTCATAAAGCGCTAGAAATTTTAGTGAAACTAGAGCACAGAGGCGCAGTGAGCTCCGACGGTGTAACTGGTGATGGTGCGGGGATTCTTATTGATATTCCTCACGAATTTTTTAAAACCTATTGTGAGTTCGAATTGCCAGAAGCTGGTGAATATGCGGTTAGTAATGTCTTTTTACCAAGAAAAGAAAACCAAAGAGCATATTGTGTAGATGTTTTCGAAACCGAAATAAAAAAGCAAGGCCTCCATATTTTAGGATGGAGAGAAGTTCCTGTTAACAGTGATGTATTAGGAGAAATAGCCAAAACAACAGAACCCTTTGTAATGCAAGTCTTTGTTGGAAAATCAGACCCAAAACAATCTGAGTTTGATTTTAACTTGAAATTGTTTGCAGCACGAAAAATTTCTGAACACACCATATATGACTCAAAATTATCAGAGTCAAAATTCTTTTACCTCCCAAGTCTTTCAACAAAAATTATCATTTTCAAAGGCTTATTAAAGCCAGAGCATATTAATGAGTACTATCTCGATCTTTTTAATTCTGCTTTAGATACACGATTGGCGCTTGTTCACCAACGTTTTTCAACCAATACCTTCCCGACTTGGGATTTGGCACAACCCTTTCGATATATATGTCATAACGGAGAAATTAACACTTTAAGAGGTAATGTGTCACGCATGTTTTCTAGAGAAGAAATTATAAAAAGTGACGCCTTTGGAGACGACATCAAAAAAATAATTCCTACAATCCTAAAAGGAAAATCAGATTCAGCAACCTTAGATATGGTGGTTGAATTGTTATTAATGACAGGGCGCTCACTCCCTGAAGTCATGATGATGTTAGTGCCTGAAGCTTGGGAAAAAAACCCAGACATGTCCGACTCTAAAAAGGCATTCTATGAATATAATTCTTGTTTAATGGAACCGTGGGATGGACCTGCATCGATTCCGTTTACAGATGGAAATTTCATTGGAGCCGTATTAGACCGAAACGGACTAAGACCGTCCCGTTATACAGTAACCAAAAACGGCAATGTTATTATGTCCTCCGAAACAGGAGTGGTAGATATAGCTCCAGAAGAAGTAGAGTTTCACGGTCGTTTAGAACCAGGAAAAATGTTTCTTGTCGATATGAGCGAAGGACGTATTGTAAACGATGAGGAAATCAAAGAAAAAATCGCAGCAAAACAACCGTACAGAAAATGGCTGAACGAAAACTTGGTACATTTAAAAGACATCTCTGCCAAAAAAGGACCTATTAAATATGACGAAGTAGAATTAAAGAAACGTGAAGTTGCATTTGGATATACTAAAGAGGATTTAAATACCATTATCCGCCCAATGGCACAATTAGGTAAAGAACCGATCGGCTCCATGGGAAGCGATACCCCGATTGCAGTTTTGTCAGAACGCCCTCAACTGATTTACAATTATTTCAAACAAATCTTTGCGCAAGTCACTAACCCACCTTTGGATGGAATTCGAGAGGAATTAATCACCGATATTAGTTTAACACTTGGAAGCGACACCAATATTTTTGACATCAACTCCGAGGCGTGTAAAAAACTAAAAATTCAAAACCCTGTTATTTCAAAACACGATTTAGATAAAATTAGAAATTACGACACAAATCCAAATTTCAAAGTAGAATCTATTTCGATGTTATATGAAGTAAATCGTGGTTTAAACGAATTAGAAAGCGCACTTGAAGCTCTGGTTAATAAAGCGTCCAAAGCCATCGATAAAGGTGCTAATATTATCATTTTATCAGATCGATTTGTAGATGAAAATCATGCGCCAATTCCAGCGCTTTTAGCCTGTTCGTATGTGAACCATGCCTTGCACAAACTCAATAAACGCTCAAAAATTAGTTTGATCATTGAATCTGCAGAACCAAGAGAAGTTCATCATTTTGCACTCTTATTTGGTTTTGGAGCAAGCGCAGTGAACCCTTATATTGTCAATGAAATTGTTGAAAAACAAATCAAGGACTCTGAACTTTCAGACTTAGAGTACCTCACAGCGATCAAAAACTACAACAAAGCTATTGGAAAAGGAATCTTGAAGGTGATGAACAAAATTGGAATTTCTACCCTAAACTCTTACAGAGGCTCTCAATTATTTGAGTGTGTAGGAATCAATACAAACACCGTTGAAAAGTATTTTCCAAACACCCCTTCCCGAATTCAAGGAATTGGTTTGATAGAAATTGAAAAAGAAATTGTAAAACGCCACAAAAAAGCCTTCAACCCGAATATTGAATCAAATATTGAAATTGGTGGCGAATACAGATGGCGACGTGGGCAGGAAAAACACATGTTTAATCCTTTAACGGTCGCAAAACTACAAGAATCGGTACGTACAAATAAAGCCTCAACTTTCAAAGAATATTCAGAGCTTGTTGATGATCAATCCAAACGACTTATGACCATCAGAGGCTTGTTTGAATTTGATCAATTTGATCCCATTTCAATTGATGAGGTTGAACCTTGGACCGAAATCGTAAAACGATTCAAAACAGGAGCCATGTCTTATGGATCTATTAGTAAAGAAGCCCATGAAAACTTAGCGGTTGCCATGAACAGAATTGGCGGAAAAAGTAATTCTGGAGAAGGAGGAGAAGATGAAGATCGTTTTTATAAAAATGCACAAGGAGATTGGAGAAACTCTGCAATTAAACAAGTTGCCTCTGGACGATTTGGAGTGACTTCAAACTACCTGACAAGTGCAAATGAAATTCAAATAAAAATTGCACAAGGCGCCAAACCTGGTGAGGGAGGTCAATTACCTGGTCCAAAAGTAAACCCTGAAATTGCAAAAACACGAAACTCAACCCCTTATGTAGGATTGATTTCACCGCCGCCACACCACGATATTTATTCTATTGAAGACTTATCACAATTAATATACGATGTAAAATCCGCCAATAGAACAGCACGAGTAAATGTTAAATTGGTATCAGAAATAGGTGTAGGAACCGTGGCAGCTGGTGTAGCAAAAGCCAAAGCAGATGTGGTTTTGATATCTGGTTTTGATGGAGGTACAGGGGCTTCGCCATTAACCTCCTTAAAACATGCCGGACTTCCTTGGGAGCTTGGAATTGCGGAAGCTCAACAAACATTGGTGATGAATAATTTGAGAAACCGAATTGTTTTAGAATGTGATGGCCAATTAAAAACTGGTCGTGATGTTGCTATTGCATGTTTATTAGGTGCGGAAGAGTTTGGTTTTGCAACCGCTCCTTTAGTCGCTTCAGGATGTGTTATGATGCGAGTGTGCCATTTGAACACCTGCCCAGTAGGGATTGCAACTCAAAACCCTGAATTGCGTAAAAAATTCAAAGGAAAACCAGAACATGTTGTGAATTATATGTATTTCGTCGCACAAGAATTGCGTGAGATTATGGCACAATTAGGATTCAAAACCGTTGATGAAATGGTAGGTCAGGTTCAAAAATTAAACCGAAACAAAGCCATTGAACATTATAAAGCTTCTGGAATTGACTTAACTCCTATTTTACATAAAGTAGAAGTTGCAGACGATGTGAAGTTATATAACACCGAGGAGCAAGATCACAACCTCGATATTCATTTAGATTTCAACATCATCAAACAAGCACATCAAGGAATTTTTAGAAGACAACGCACACATTTGAAACTTCCAATTACAAATATTGATAGAGCTGTTGGAGCAATTCTGAGTAATGAAATTTCAAAAATTTATGGTGCAGATGGTTTGCCACAAGACACCATAAACATAGATTTTAGTGGTTCCGCAGGACAAAGTTTTGGAGCTTTTACAACCAAAGGAGTTACCATGACTGTTCATGGAAATACAAACGACTACTTGGGAAAAGGATTGTCGGGTGCAAAACTCATTATCAAAGTTCCGGAGTCAAGTACAATCGTACCAGAAGATAATATCATTACAGGAAATGTAACACTCTATGGCGCAACTTCCGGAGAAGTGTATATTAATGGAAAAGCCGGCGAACGTTTTTGTGTTCGTAACTCGGGCGCAAAAGCTGTTGTCGAAGGAATTGGTGACCACGGTTGTGAGTACATGACTGGAGGAGTTGCAGTGATTCTTGGAAGTGTTGGAAGAAACTTTGGAGCAGGAATGAGTGGTGGAGTTGCCTACGTATTAGATGCGGATAACACATTTACGAACAACTGTAATGGAGCCGATTTAAATATCGATCCAATCGAACTTAAGGAAGATGTGATTCAATTAAGAACATTAATCGAAAATCATTTTGTGGCGACGTCAAGTCCATTATCAAAACGCATTTTAGAAAACTGGGAAGCAATGCTCCCTAAATTCAAGAAAGTACTGCCAGAAGAATACAGACAGGCGTTAATTAGATTAGAAAAAGAACAACTAGAAACAGTTTAAGGATGGGAAAGATTACAGGATTTTTAGAGTTTGAGCGTCAGGATGAAACCTATCAAGCGCCAAAAGATAGAATAAAAAACTATAAGGAATTTACAATTCCATTAGAAACATCTAAATTAAAAGATCAAGGTGCACGTTGTATGGATTGCGGAATTCCGTTTTGTCACAGCGGCTGTCCCCTTGGAAATTTAATACCAGATTTTAATGACAAAGTTTACAAAGGCAAATGGAAAGAAGCGGCAGAGATTTTACATTCTACCAATAATTTTCCAGAATTTACAGGGAGATTATGTCCAGCACCTTGCGAAGAAGCATGTGTTTTAGGAATCAATGAAGACCCTGTAAGTATTGAAAATATCGAGAAAAACATTGTTGAAACCGCCTTTACTGAAGGCTGGATTACAGCTCAACCACCAAAGGTAAGAACAGACAAAACAATTGCTATAATTGGCTCTGGTCCTGCTGGACTTGCTGCAGCACAACAGTTGAATAGAGCTGGGCATACCGTTACTGTCTTTGAACGTGACGAAAAAGTAGGAGGGCTGTTGCGTTATGGAATTCCAGATTTTAAAATGGAAAAAAATGTTATCGATCGCCGTATTAAAGTTTTAGAAGATGAAGGAATTGTCTTTAAAACCAATGCACACGTCGGAGAAAACATCGACGCAAACCAGTTAAAAGCAGATTATGATGCTGTCGTATTATGTGGTGGAGCAACGGTAAGGCGAAACATTCCAATTCCAGGTGCAGAGTTAAAAGGGGTCCACCAAGCGATGGAATTTTTAAAACTGAACAACCAATATGTAGATGGCTTGGTAGATTTTAAAGACATTCTGTCTGCCGAAAATAAAAAGGTTATTGTAATCGGTGGTGGTGACACAGGTTCAGATTGTATTGGAACATCCAATCGTCATGGTGCAACATCGGTCACAAACTTTGAGATTTTATCGAAACCTTCAGAAGGACGACCAGCAAATCAACCTTGGCCCTATTGGCCGATGAAGCTTAAGACAACATCCTCCCATCAAGAAGGAGTAGAACGATTTTTTAGCATCTCTACCAAAGAATTTATTGGAGACGATAAAGGCAACTTAAAAGCACTTAAAACAGTTGAGGTTGAATGGATTTTTAAACAAGGAGAGCGCCCAGAGTTAAAAGAAGTTCCAAACTCCGAAAAACTTTGGGATTGTGATTTAGTGTTATTAGCTTTAGGATTTACTGGAGCCGAAAAAACATTGGCAGATCAATTTGGTTTAGAAATGGATTTTAGAACCAACATCAAAGCAACGACTAAAGATTATGTAACCAACGTCCCTGGCATATTTGTGGCAGGCGATATGCGACGCGGACAATCCTTAATTGTATGGGCTATTTCAGAAGGGAGACAGGCAGCACACCATGTAGACACCTATTTAATGGGGCGCTCCGCATTACCCTTAAAAGATGATAGTGATCTTCCACGAGTTTAATATTTTTTTTGAGCACTGAACGTCATACAATATGAAGGGTAATTATCTATAAAACAATGACTTAACAGCAACTCTAAACAGTTGAGCTTAGACCATTTAAAAAGATAGTTTCTACGCTAACTGCGTAAAAATATAATTTCGACACATGAAACAACTAAACAAATACAGCCGAACGGTAACTCAAGACCCAACACAGCCAGCAGCGCAAGCAATGCTACATGCCATAGGGCTTACTAAAGCGGATTTTGAAAAACCCTTGGTTGGAATTGCAAGTACAGGTTATGAAGGTAACCCTTGTAACATGCACCTAAATGATTTAGCCAAGTTGGTAAAAGAAGGCACTTTAAACAAAGAAGTTGTAGGGCTTATTTTTAATACTATAGGTGTGAGCGATGGAATTTCAATGGGAACTCCGGGGATGCGTTTTTCTTTACCTTCTCGAGATATTATTGCAGATTCAATGGAAACAGTAGTCCAAGCCATGAGTTATGATGGATTGGTAACGGTTGTGGGTTGTGACAAAAATATGCCAGGTGCCCTAATGGCAATGATTCGGGTTGATAAACCTGCAATTTTGGTATATGGAGGTACAATTGATTCTGGATGTCATAATGGAAAAAAACTAGATGTGGTTTCCGCATTCGAAGCTTGGGGAAGTAAAGTAGCAGGCACAATGTCTGAGTCTGAATTTGACCAAATAGTAGAGAAAGCTTGTCCAGGAGCAGGTGCTTGTGGAGGAATGTATACTGCCAATACAATGGCTTCAGCAATTGAAGCACTTGGAATGACTCTGCCGTTTAATTCTTCGAATCCAGCAACGGGCGAAGAAAAAAAGAACGAAGCAATCAAAGCAGGAGAAGCCATGCGCATACTGCTCGAAAAAGATATAAAACCATCAGATGTAATCACTAAAAAATCTCTTGAAAACGCCATTCGACTTGTAACGATTCTTGGAGGTTCTACCAATGCAGTCCTCCATTTTTTAGCGATTGCGAGAGCTGCTCAAATAAAATTCACACTTGAAGATTTTCAAAGAATTAGCGATAGTACGCCATTTTTAGCCGACTTGAAACCAAGTGGAAAATACTTAATGGAAGATGTACATCGAGTTGGGGGAATTCCAGCAGTGATGAAATACTTATTAAATAAAGGACTTCTTCACGGAGATTGTTTGACTGTGACCGGTAAAACAATTGCCGAAAACCTATCTGAAGTACAAGACTTATCAGAAGGTCAAGATGTGATAAAAACCATTGAAGAACCAATCAAAACATCAGGACACTTACGAATGCTTTATGGAAACCTAGCATCAGAAGGAAGTGTAGCTAAAATTACAGGAAAAGAAGGTTTGAAATTCAGTGGTCCTGCAAAAGTTTTTGAAGGAGAGTATGACGCTAATGATGGTATTCGCGATGGGAAAGTCCATAAGGGCGATGTAGTAGTCATTCGTTATGAAGGACCCAAAGGGGGACCTGGAATGCCAGAAATGTTAAAGCCAACTGCAGCCATTATGGGTGCGGGCTTAGGAAAAGATGTCGCTCTAATTACTGACGGCCGGTTTTCAGGGGGTACACATGGATTTGTAGTAGGTCACATTACACCAGAAGCACAAGAAGGTGGCGTGATTGCCTTAGTGAAAGATGGTGATATCATTACTATTGATGCTGAGACAAATTCGATTCTTCTTGATGTATCCGAAAAAGAACTTAAAGAACGAAAAGCCCAGTGGAATGCCCCCGAGCTTAAAGTCTCGAGGGGAGTATTATATAAATATGCAAGAACGGTTTCATCGGCATCTGAAGGGTGTGTAACCGATGAATTTTAAACTATAATTATGGAAACACTAACCTCCAAACAAAAGCAATACTTAGAACAGCCGAAAGAACGTATTTCAGGGAGTGAAGCGATTGTAAGATGTTTATTAGCTGAAGGCGTTGAGGTTTTATACGGCTATCCTGGTGGCGCCATCATGCCCGTATATGACGAGCTTTATAAATATGAAGGCAAAATCAACCATGTTCTTACAAGACACGAACAATGTGCCGCTCATGCCGCTCAAGGCTATGCCCGTATTTCTGGAAAAGTAGGTGTAGCTATGGCCACTTCAGGCCCCGGAGCAACGAACTTAATTACAGGAATAGCAGATGCACAAATAGACTCAACCCCCATCGTATGTATTACAGGCCAAGTGCCTTCACATTTGTTAGGGAGTGATGCTTTTCAGGAAACAGATATTGTTGGAATTTCTACTCCAGTAACCAAATGGAATCACCAAATCACAAAAGCATCACAAATCCCAGAAGTTATAGCACGTGCTTTTTATATTGCTAGAAGTGGTCGCCCAGGCCCTGTTCTAATTGACATTACCAAAGATGCCCAGTTTGAAGAGTTTGACTTCCAGTACAAGAAATGTACAGGCGTTCGAAGCTATAAGCCTGTTCCGGAAATTGATAAAAATTCTATTACCGCCGCCGCTGAGCTTATAAATTCTGCAAAAAAGCCGATGATTATTTGGGGTCAAGGGGTGATTTTAGGTAAAGCAGAAGAAGAGTTAAAAGCTGTGATTGAAAAAACAGGGATTCCTTCCGCATGGACTATTTTGGGCGCCTCAGCAATTCCTACCTCACACCCATTAAATATTGGTATGGTTGGAATGCACGGAAACTATGCACCAAATGTGCTAACAAATGAATGTGACGTATTGATCGCAATTGGAATGCGATGTGACGATCGTGTGACAGGAAAATTGGATGCGTATGCTACCCAAGCTAAGGTCATTCATTTTGAGATTGATCCTGCAGAAATTGATAAAAACGTAAAATCAGACGTCGCAGTTTTAGGGGATGTCAAAACAAGTTTGCCAAAACTATTAGAACTGCTAAACACCAATTCTCATCCGGATTGGTTGCAAAAATTTAAAGACCTGTACACCATTGAATACGACAAAGTTATCAAAAACGACCTTCACCCAACAGCCGAAGGCCTTACTATGGGCGAGGTGCTTAAACAGATAAACACTCAAACTAAAGGCGAAGCAGCTATCGTTACAGATGTGGGACAACACCAAATGATTGCCTGTCGCTATGCCGATTTTAATGTGAGTAAAAGTAACATTACATCTGGCGGTCTCGGTACTATGGGCTTTGCATTACCCGCAGCGATTGGTGCTAAAATGGCAGCACCAGAGCGCGAAGTCGTAGCCATTATTGGAGATGGCGGATATCAAATGACGATTCAAGAGTTAGGAACTATTTTTCAGAACAAAGTTCCCGTAAAAATAGTCGTTTTGAACAACGAGTATTTAGGAATGGTACGCCAATGGCAACAACTGTTTTTTGACAAGCGCTATGCTTCAACCGAAATGGTTAACCCAAATTTTGTAGCGATTGCAGAAGGCTATTATATCGAAGCCAAAAAAGTAACCAAAAGAGAAGATCTAGCAGCTGCTATAAAAGAAATGATAGCAAGTGATAAACCGTACTTTTTAGAAGTTTGTGTAGAAAAAGAAAATAATGTATTTCCAATGGTTCCATCCGGAGCATCGGTTTCAGAGATAAGATTAGAATAAGATGGAAACAGAAAAACAACTTTATACAATTTCAATATACACTGAAAATAACATAGGATTGCTTAATCGAATTTCAGCAATTTTTCAGAGAAGACACATCAATATTGAAAGCATCAACACCTCTGTTTCAGAAATTGAAGGTGTATCGCGGTTCACTATTTTGGTGAACATGACTGAAAATCAAATCCAAAAGATTTTAGGTCAAATCGAAAAACAAGTGGAGGTTATAAAAGCCTATTATCACAACGAAGAAGATACGATTTATCAAGAATCATGCTTGTTTAAAATTAAATCAGACTTATTGTTTGAAGAGCGTCAAATTCAAAATATAATCAAAGAAAGCAACGCACGAATTGTAACTGTAAACAAGGAGTTTTTTGTGCTTGAAAAATCTGGACGACGAAGCGAATTAGAAGTATTACACAGAGAATTAAGCGCATTCGGGATCATGCAGTTTGTAAGATCGGGACGTATTGCAATAACCAAAGACAAATTAAAAATAACTGAAATGCTAAACGCATTCAAAAACTATCAAAATGGCAAATTATTTTAACACATTAACATTAAGAGAAAAATTAGAGCAATTAGGGAAATGTCGTTTTATGGACGCCTCAGAGTTTGAAGACGGAGTATCAGCATTAAAAGGCAAGAAAATTGTTATTGTTGGCTGTGGAGCCCAAGGTTTAAACCAAGGTTTAAATATGAGAGACTCTGGTTTAGACATTTCTTACACACTAAGACAAGCTGCTATCGATCAAAAAAGAGACTCCTATGTGAATGCAACGTCTAACAATTTTAATGTTGGAACCTATGAAGAATTATTACCAACAGCAGATGTTGTTATTAACTTAACACCAGATAAGCAACATACAAATGTGGTTAAAACAATTATGCCTTTATTAAAAAAAGGAGCAACATTATCGTATTCTCATGGTTTTAATATCGTTGAAGAAGGGATGCAAATTCGTGAAGATCTAACAGTAATCATGGTCGCACCAAAATGCCCTGGTTCAGAAGTTAGAGAAGAATACAAAAGAGGATTTGGAGTTCCAACATTAACAGCTGTACACCCAGAAAATGATCCAGAAGGAAAAGGTTGGGTACAAGCAAAAGCCTATGCAGTTGCTACAGGTGGGCATAGAGCAGGGGTGTTAGAATCTTCATTTGTAGCCGAGGTTAAAAGTGATTTAATGGGAGAGCAAACTATTTTGTGTGGGTTGTTACAAACAGGAGCAATTTTATCTTTTGATAAAATGGTGGCAGAAGGAATTGATGCGGGTTATGCCGCTAAATTAATTCAGTACGGTTGGGAAACTGTAACCGAAGCCTTAAAGCACGGCGGAATTACAAATATGATGGACCGTTTATCGAACCCTGCAAAAGTAGAAGCGTTTAGGCTTTCTGAAGAATTAAAAGATATAATGCGTCCATTGTTCCAAAAACACATGGATGATATTATGACAGGTCATTTTTCTAAAACAATGATGGAAGATTGGGCGAATAACGATAAAAATTTATTAACTTGGAGAGCTGCCACAGCAGAAACTGCTTTTGAAAAACAAACAATTACAGATCAAGAAATTCCAGAACAAGAATATTTTGACCATGGAACGTTATTAGTTGCTTTTGTTAGAGCTGGGGTTGAATTAGCTTTTGAAGCAATGACAGACTCTGGTATTATTGATGCCTCTGCATATTACGAGTCTTTACACGAAACGCCATTAATTGCAAATACAATCGCAAGAATGAAATTAGCTGAAATGAATCGTGTAATTTCTGACACAGCAGAATATGGGTGTTATTTATTTGACCACGCTTGCAAGCCGTTGTTAACAGACTTTATGAAAACTGTAAAAACGGATGTTATTGGCAAGCCATTCAGCTCAGAGAATGGAGTTGATAATCAAGAATTAATTAGAATCAATGCGATTATTAGAAATCACCCTGTAGAAATAGTAGGCGCTAAACTAAGAGCTTCTATGACAGCTATGAAAGTTATAAAAACAGACGCCTAAAACAAAATGTCTAACACGACTCCATATTTTCCAACGATTGAAGCTGTTGAAGCTGCTGCAAAAAAACTTGAAGGCGTAGCAAACATTACCCCTTTGGTTCCTAACATGCAGTATTCATCTGCGTACAATTGTAATATTAGTTTCAAACGTGAAGATTTACAAGTCGTTCGATCCTATAAAATTAGAGGGGCGTATAACAAAATGTCTTCTTTAACCCCGGAAGAATTTGCTAATGGAGTGGTATGTGCAAGTGCAGGAAATCACGCTCAAGGTGTTGCATTGTCCTGTAAACTGCTAAAGATACACGGAACTATTTTTATGCCAAGCACCACCCCGAATCAAAAAATTGAACGGGTTAAAATGTTTGGAGAACACTACGTCAAAATAATCCTGCAGGGAGATAGTTTCGACGACGCCTACAGCGCTGCTATGAAAGACTGTACAGACCGTCAGAAAACATTTATACACCCCTTTAATGACGAAAAAGTTATTGAAGGTCAGGCCACGTTAGGGCTAGAGTTGATTCATCAAGCAACGGACCCTATTGATTATATATTTGTAGCAGTTGGTGGTGGCGGACTTGCTTCGGGGTTATCTACGGTTTTTAAACAGTTATCTCCAAACACTAAAATCATTGGTGTTGAGCCAGAAGGAGCTCCTTCTATGAAAACAGCCTTTCAAAAAGGGGAGGTTGTAGAGTTAGAGTCGATTGATAATTTTGTAGATGGCGCAGCAGTTAAGCGTGTCGGAGACAAAAACTTTTCAATTTGTAAGAGCAACCTACATGATATGATAACGATTCACGAAGGAAATGCGTGTCAAACAATATTAGACCTATACAATAAAGAAGCGATTATAGCCGAGCCCGCTGGTGCATTAAGTGTATCTGCTTTGGAGACATACAAGGACGAAATTAAGGATAAAAATGTAGTTTGTATTGTTAGCGGAGGAAATAATGATATTACCCGAACCGCTGAGATCAAAGAACGTGCGTTACTCTACTCAAACCTAAAACATTATTTTATAGTGACGTTTCCTCAACGTGCGGGTGCTTTACGGGAGTTTGTAGTGGATATATTAGGTCCAAATGATGACATCACACACTTTGAATACACCAAAAAAGTGAATAGAGAAAATGATGTTGCAGTTGTGGGAATTGAACTCAAGTCTCAACAGGACTTAGAACCGTTAATTGCAAAAATGAAAGAATATAATTTTTATGGAGACTACCTAAACGAGAAACCAGATTTATTCCAGTTTTTGGTTTAGATAGTTTCTGTATGTTGCTGATTTACTCTTTTGAGTAGTCCTTTACTTCAGTGACTCTTAATGTATTAACCATACCTTTTTCTTTCATTGGCATAGCTGCCAAACTAATGACCATGTCGTCTTTTTCAACGTAGCCCTTGTCAAAAGCAATTTTATTTACATCCTTAATGGTTTGGTCTGTGGACGAAAATTTGTCATAATGAAATGCACGAACCCCCCACAACAAATTCAACTGAGAAATAATTCGTTTGTTAGATGAAAACACAAGAATATGAGCGTCAGGTCGCCAGGCCGAAATCTGAAAAGCAGTATATCCACTGTTTGTTAAGGTTGAAATGGCACGTGCATTAATTTCGTTGGCCATATTTGCCGCATGATAACAAATAGATTTTGTAATGTAACGCTTTGTACGAATGTGTGGAGGATTCTGAGGAACATCAATTAACTCAGAATTCTCGACAGTTTTGATAATATCCGACATTTTTTCAATCACCTGAACAGGGTATTGCCCAACAGAAGTTTCGCCTGAAAGCATTACCGCATCTGCGCCGTCCATTACTGAGTTAGCAACGTCGTTAACCTCAGCACGCGAGGGCGTAAGGCTATCAATCATTGACTCCATCATTTGGGTCGCAATAATTACTGGTATTCGTGCTTGTTTGGCTTTTAAAACCAATTCTTTTTGAATTAACGGGACTTGATGTGCTGGGATTTCAACACCCAAATCTCCTCTAGCAACCATTAGTCCATCACAATACGCAACAATTTTATCAATGTTTTTTACCGCTTCTGGCTTTTCTATTTTGGCAACAATTGGAATTTTATAAGTACTATGCTCAGCTATTAAATCTTGCAATTCCATTAAATCTTCAGGATGCCTCACAAACGAAAGCGCCATCCAATCGACTTCTTGTTGAATTGCAAATAATGCATCTTCTTTATCTTTTTCCGTAAGCGCCGGCTGAGAAATATCCGTATTCGGTAAATTAACTCCTTTTTTAGATTTCAAAGGACCTCCTTGTATGACCTTGGCTTTTACTTCATCTTTTTGGTTGCTAGAGATGACCTCAAAAAGAAGTTTACCATCGTCCAATAAAATTCGTTCGCCTGGGTTTGTATCTAAAGGAAAACGCTCATAGGTCATATAAACGCGATCTTTGGTCCCTTCAAAACGTTCGCCTGTAGCAAATATGATTTCATCGCCTGGGTTTACAACTACATCATCTTTCATGACGCCAACGCGTAACTTAGGCCCTTGTAAATCCGCTAAAATGGAAGCATTATAACCATGTTCCTCATTGATTTCTCGAATGTTTTTTATGCGTGTTTTTACATCTTCATAGTCGGCGTGAGAAAAATTAATTCTAAACACATTAACGCCGGCAGCAACCATTTTTAGGAGCATCTCCTTTGAACTAATTGCAGGCCCTAGGGTAGCGACTATTTTTGTTTTCTTTCTTTTGTGTGACATTAATTAAATATTAAATGTTCTTTTGATTTTAGTTGTAAAACATCCACACTATAAGCCGTGGATATTTTGGATATGTTTTGAATTGTATTCAAGATCTCTTTTTCATTTATAATTCCACCGCCGTTATTGATTTTTAAAAAATAATCAACCGAAGCATGGTCTGATAGTAAGGAATGCACGGTCCACGCATGATCTTTACTTTCTGCAAATAAGCCTGTCGAAATTGGGGCATCATTTTTTACAAGGCAATTGTTTTTAATGAGATGCCATGCTGTCTGTAAAGGCATGTCATTCCACTCAAAAACAGAAAAAGAAGCTTTCGAGTTCGTGAAATCTAAATCTTCTTTTGTGCGCACCAATCGTATTGCTAAATTCTGGTTTAAAAAGTATGCTAACCGATAGTCTTCAATGTCACAATGGATAGCTAATAGCGAGTAATTTGCATCTTCAAAATCATCAACAAGAAGTTTGTGTACTGCCATGTGTCTTAATAAACATTTTGTAAATATAAGATATTCACACAATAATTGACTTCGTATTTGTGCTTCTTAGGGCTAAATTATTACGAAAACGTTATAGTTTCTTAGAACCTATTTTGATTAAAACGTTTTATCAATTTTTGTTTGCAACGCAAAGTAAGCGCGCTTTGACACTTTTTCTTCTGCCTTTTTTTTAGAAGTTGCGCGTGCTTTTGCTATGGGTTTTCCATCAATAAGAAGTTTTATTGAAAAATGTTTAATAAGATCCTGCCCCGCGTCTTTTTGATTTTCAAAATTAAACTGTTTTTTCTCTTTTTGACACCATTCAATAATAAGGCCTTTATAGCTGATTATTTTCCCTTCCAAATGATTAAGGTCTACATGAGGGGTAATTACTGTTTTGTAAATAAATTGCTCACAAGCGGCGTATCCTTTATCTAAAAAAACAGCTCCAATTAAGGCTTCCAACAAATTACCATGAATATTATCTCCGAATTGAGTGACCGGAATTTTTGTGCGTAAAAAAGTCGAAAGACCAAGTTCTTTTCCTATTTGGTTGAGATGATCTCTGCTGACAATTTTTGAACGCATTTTTGTTAGATACCCTTCGTCTCCTTCAAGAACTTTTTCAAACAGATAATGTGCGATAACAGCACTTAATATAGCATCCCCAACAAATTCTAACCGTTCATAGCTTATGGAGTTTCCAAAAGAATCCCTTTGATTGGTTGAGCCGTGTGTAAAGGCCTTTATATAGTAATATAGTTTTTTAGGGGGAAATCCAATAATTTGGCTTATGGATGTCTTTAATAAAGTATTTTTAGAAGTATTTGGTTTGAATATGTTTCGAAAAGAAATCAAAAGAGGTTAATCTAATTTCTTAAACACAACACAAGCATTATGACCACCAAACCCAAACGTATTACTCATTGCGATTTTAACATGTCGCTTTTGAGCCTTGTTCAAGGTCAGGTTTAATTCTGGGTCAATATTTTCATCCGGAGTTACATGGTTTATTGTTGGAGGAACGATGCCATGCTCTATCGATAAAATAGCTGCAATAGCTTCAATTGCTCCAGCGGCACCAAGTAAGTGTCCGGTCATGGATTTTGTAGAATTGATATTTATGTTTTTGGCATGTGTCCCAAAAACTTCTGAGATCGCCTTCAGTTCTGCAACATCCCCAAGAGGTGTAGACGTTCCATGTGTATTAATAGCATCGACGTCTTCTGGTTTAATCCCTGCATTCTCCAAGCAGTTTTTCATCACGGCAATAACACCAACCCCGTCAGGATGTGGTGCCGTCATGTGGTAGGCATCTGATGAGAGTCCGCCACCAATGAGTTCTGCATAGATTTTAGCGCCTCTTGCTTTGGCGTGATCATAATCCTCTAAAACAAGGGCTCCTGAGCCTTCACCTAAGACAAAACCATCTCTGGTACCATCAAAAGGTCTCGAAGCAGTTTCAGGACTTTCATTTCTAGTGGATAAAGCATGCATTGCATTAAACCCACCCATTCCCGATTCGTTTACAGTGGCCTCACTTCCACCAGTAACTATGACATCGCAATGTCCAAGACGAATTAAATTTAAGGCGTCAAAAATAGCATTGGCTGAGGATGCACATGCAGAAACAGTAGTATAATTTGGCCCCATAAACCCATGTTTGATAGAAATATTACCAGGGGCAATATCTGCAATCATTTTGGGAATAAAAAAGGGATTAAATCTTGGAGTTCCATTGCCATTGGCAAAGTTCATTACTTCGTTTTGGAAGGTTTCAATTCCACCAATTCCAGCACCCCAAATAACGCCTACTCTAAATTTGTTTAAGGCATCTAAATCTAGTTTGGCATCTATGATAGCTTCGTCAGAAGCTACCATAGCATATTGCGCAAACCGATCCATTTTTCGGGCTTCTTTACGATTTAAGAAGTCCGTTACATCGAAATTTTTTAATTCACAAGCAAACTTTGTTTTGAAATGTTCGGTATCAAAGTAAGTCACAGGGGCACAACCACTTTTGCCACTTACCAGACCTTCCCAGTAAGTGTCTTTGGTGTTGCCTATGGGAGTCAAAGCCCCCAAGCCTGTTACTACAACGCGCTTTAGTTTCATAAAAAATTAAAAGGTATTATTTTGCAGTTTCAATATATGAAACAGCTTGACCTACAGTAGCAATGTTTTCTGCTTGATCATCTGGGATTTGAATGTCGAATTCTTTTTCAAATTCCATTATTAGCTCTACAGTATCTAACGAATCTGCGCCTAGGTCGTTTGTGAAGCTCGCTTCTGTTACTACTTCGTTTTCATCAACGCCCAATTTGTCCACGATAATCGCTTTTACTCTTGATGCAATGTCTGACATAATCTTTAATTTTAAATTAGGATGCAAAAATAAAAAACTTTATATTAAAAAAACCTAATTAGTTTAAAAATATGCCTCTAGTCTGTGGAAATCGGTGATGTGTTACTGTTTTACTTCTCAATGTGAATTATTATTCTTTTTTTTGTAGAACAATCCCAACCCAAAATTTTTTAAATGAAACGAATTGCAATTTTTGCTTCTGGATCTGGTTCGAATGCCGAAAATATAATCACATACTTTCAAAAAAACAGGAAAGCCAAAGTGGTTTTGGTCCTTTCAAACAATCCAAAGGCATTAGTTTTAGAGCGCGCCAATAGGTTAGGTGTTAAGAGCTCGGTGTTTAACAAACACCAGCTAAACGATTCTAAATGGGCGATTGAAAACCTAAAAAATATTGATTTAATTGTGTTAGCAGGATTTTTATGGAAATTTCCGGAACACATATTAGAAATCTATAAAAATAAGGTTGTGAATGTGCATCCATCTATATTGCCAAAATATGGCGGGAAAGGAATGTATGGTATGCATGTACATAACGCTGTGGTCAACAATAAGGAGACTGAATCCGGTATAACAATTCACTATGTGAATGAACATTATGACGAGGGCGCTATTATTTTTCAAGCAAAATGTACAATTGACATTGAGGACACCCCAACTAATGTTGCCGCCAAAATTCATAAATTAGAAATGAAACACTTTCCAGAAGTGATACAACAGATACTTTCAGAACATGGCTAAATCCAAAAAAAAATATTACACGGTTTGGAAAGGAAAACGTACTGGCGTTTTTGAAACTTGGGACGACTGTAAATCACAAATCTCAAATTTTGAAGGAGCGCAATACAAATCGTTTCCAACATTTGAATTAGCAAAAACAGCACTGAAAGGAAATTATAAAGACTATATCGGCAAAACCAAAACCTTCTCGAGCGGTTTGTCTGAGTCCCAACTGAAACAGATTGGTCAGCCGAATTATAATTCCATTGCAGTAGATGCCGCTTCTAGTGGAAACCCAGGTATAATGGAATATAGAGGCGTCGATACCCAGTCCAAAAAACAATTATTTCATAAAGGACCATTTGAGCAAGGAACAAACAATGTAGGCGAGTTTTTGGCGCTTGTTCATGGATTGGCATTTTTAAAACAAAATAACAGCAACCGAATTCTTTATACAGACTCAAAAACCGCTATGAGTTGGGTCAAAAAAAAACAATGCAACACCAAACTGCAACGTACTGAAGCGAATGCGGCTTTGTTTACACTTGTGGATCGTGCTGTCGAATGGTTAAAAAATAACTCCTACACAACTGTGATTGTTAAATGGGAAACCAAAGCTTGGGGTGAAATTCCAGCCGATTTTGGACGGAAATAAATTTAGTCATTAGGGGGAAGTTTATTGTTTTGTAAGGACTAAAAAATACGTAACTTTGTTCTTTAAATTTTTTAAACATTTCTATGAGTAAATTGGTAATTGTTGGAACCGTTGCATTTGATGCCGTTGAAACTCCTTTTGGTAAGACTGGCAAAATTCTTGGCGGATCGGCTTCCTTCATAGGCCTTTCTGCAGCACAATTTGAAGTTGATAGTGCCATCGTCTCTGTAGTGGGGGGTGATTTTCCTCAGGATTATTTATACCTTTTTACAGATAGAAATATCGATATTTCAAGCGTTAAAATTGTAAAAGAAGGAAAGACTTTTTTTTGGAGTGGACGCTATCACAACGACATGAATACGCGGGATACGCTAGTAACTGAGCTTAATGTATTAGAAAACTTTCAACCAGTAGTTCCTGAATCCTATAAAAATGCAAAGGTTTTGGTTTTAGGAAATTTACACCCGAGGGTTCAATCCAGTGTTTTAGATCAGATGTCAGATGGTTCTACATTTGTTATTTTGGATACGATGAATTTTTGGATGAACAACACACTGAATGACCTTTTGGAGGTTATAAAACGTGTAAATGTGATCACCATTAATGATGAAGAGGCGCGCCAACTCACAGGAGAATACTCTTTGGTAGCGGCAGCAAGAAAAATACACGAGATGGGACCAGAGTATGTGGTCATCAAAAAAGGAGAACATGGAGCGCTATTATTCAATGAGACCAATGTGTTTTTTGCGCCTGCATTGCCATTAGAATCTGTTTTTGACCCTACTGGTGCAGGAGATACTTTTGCAGGAGGATTTGCAGGGTTTTTAGCCCAGACAGAAAACATATCCTTTGAGAATATGAAAAACGCCGTCATTTATGGATCTACCCTTGCATCATTTTGTGTAGAGAAATTTGGAACTGAACGCTTAGAGTCTTTACAAGCCGAAGAGGTACGCACACGCCTCAAGGCGTTCAAAGACTTGACAAGATTTGAAATAGAGTTAACAACATAATTTAACGCGCCAAATTGGCGCGTTTTTTTAAAAGGATATTTAATTATTTAATAAGACATTTAATGAGCGATGCTATAAAACACGAATGTGGAATTGCACACATTAGACTTTTAAAACCCTTAGAGTTTTATAAAAAGAAATACGGAACTGCTTTTTATGGGATTAATAAGATGTACCTAATAATGGAAAAGCAACACAATCGTGGACAAGACGGCGCAGGTTTTGCAAGTATTAAACTAGACATGCAACCAGGAGAGCGCTATATAAGCCGTGTCCGTTCGGTTGCGCAGCAGCCCATTCAAGATATTTTTGCTCAGATTAACAATCGAATTAATAGTGTACTGGCAGAGCAGCCAGAATTGACTAACGACCCAGAGGCACAAAAAAAAGCCGTTCCGTATTTGGGAGAGGTAATGCTAGGCCATGTCCGGTATGGGACATTTGGCAAAAACAGTGTTGAAAGCGTACACCCCTTTTTGAGACAAAACAATTGGATGCATCGCAACCTGATTTTAGCCGGAAACTTTAACATGACAAATGTTAAAAGCTTATTTAAAAATCTTGTTAAGATTGGGCAGCACCCCAAAGAATATACAGATACCATTACCATCATGGAGAAAATTGGACATTTTCTGGATGATTCTGTTTCAAAACTTTACAAAAAACTCAAAAAAGAAGGCTATAATAAAATGGAATGCTCGCCATTGATTGCGGAGCGTTTAAACCTAAAAAAAATATTAACCAAAGCCGCTAAAAAATGGGATGGTGGTTATGCTATGGCGGGGCTTTTAGGACACGGAGATTCATTTGTTTTAAGAGATCCATCGGGAATTCGACCAGCTTATTATTATATGGATGACGAAGTTGTTGTTGTCGCTTCTGAGCGTCCAGTGATTCAAACTGTTTTTAATGTTAACTATGATGACGTTCACGAATTACCCCCCGGAAGCGCCATCATCACTAAAAAATCAGGAGAAACATCTATAAATAAAATTTTAGAACCATTAGAACGCAAGGCGTGTTCGTTTGAACGAATTTATTTTTCTAGAGGAAGTGATGCTGAAATTTATCAAGAACGAAAATTACTTGGAAAACTTCTTGTTCCTGAAGTTTTGAAGCATGTGGATTATGACATCAAAAACACGGTGTTTTCGTACATTCCTAATACGGCAGAAACATCATTTTTTGGAATGATTGAAAATGTCGAAGAGTATTTAAACAAAAAGAAAACAGAACAAATACTAAAGGGAACACGTTCTCTTTCTGCAGAAAAAGTTACCCAGATCCTTTCGGAACACACACGCGTTGAAAAAATTGCAATTAAAGATGTTAAATTAAGAACTTTTATTACAGAGGACAGTAGTCGCGATGATTTGGTTGCCCATGTGTACGATGTTACTTATGGTGTTATTAATCCAGAAGACAACCTTGTCATTATTGACGATAGTATTGTACGAGGTACAACTTTAAAGAAGAGTATTCTTAAGATGCTAGACCGTTTGGCACCTAAACGCATTGTAGTGGTGTCTTCTGCGCCTCAAATTCGTTATCCAGATTGTTATGGTATTGACATGGCAAACTTGGAAGGTTTGGTTGCGTTTAGAGCTGCACTCTCTCTGCTAAAAGATGCTAACATGTATCATATTGTCGAAGAGATTTATAAGCGTTGTAAAACACAGGAAAACTTAGAAGATTCGAAAGTTCAAAACTTCGTAAAAGAAATTTATGCGCCATTTACTCCTCAGCAAGTATCGGACAAAATTGCAGAACTGTTGAG